>Ga0079305_1001543_pt1 | contig 28651 bp, 26 predicted proteins | sample LMS_cellobiose_e_FD_79183 | JGI IMG/M metagenome (GOLD analysis project Ga0079305, IMG submission 79183) | Rumen-fistulated moose microbial communities from Alaska, USA - LMS_cellobiose_enrichment | ecosystem: Host-associated > Mammals > Digestive system > Stomach > Rumen fluid ... | reverse complement strand
TGCTGTCGGGCGAATACGACAAAAATTTCATGGGCAAACGCCTGACCGATATTGCGGATATCCTTGCAGTTTAATACGACGTCCTCAAATTTTGAGAAGTACCGGACAACCCTTCTTGCCTGGGAACGGGAAATGGGATAGTTTCCCTCAATCATGCTGGCAAGTGGAATAACGGTTCTGTTAAAACAAAAATCGTTTGAATATTGATCAAAGACGGAGGAAACCTCGGTATTGGAATTATTGGCCAATTTCATAAAAACAACGGTTCCGCTTCCCTGATTGTTGTCCAGCTGATAGATTTTTCCTTCCGGTTCCGCCAGATCCGATTTGTTATGAGTAAAGAAAAGCCCGCTGGAAAGGATCCAGAAAATGTCCATAATTCGTGACGTAAAGAAGATTCCTTCTCCTGAATGACGTTCGCTGTTCGTTGTAAACTTGCCCGGAAATAAAATCGTGACCGCCTCGGAAAGCGAAATATTGCGGTTTTCTGTTTCCTGAATAAAATTTTTGATTTTTTTAAAGATACCGATTCCGTTATCGGCGAGGATCAGCGTTGACGAAAGAGCGTCGGTCAGCAAAATACAGTTGATTTCACTGGCCCCGGAATGTTCGATCGCGTTATTCATCATTTCTGAAAAAGCGTAATTCCAGGCGTCTTCCGCTTCGGGGGTAAGCGACGGAAAATGGACTTTTATTTCATCAAAAATGACGCTTTCGTCCAGCGCCTCTTTTTGGGGATAATAGATAAAGTTATTTTCCTTTTTGACCAGGGCATATTGTCGTTTTTCTGATTTTTCAATAATATTTTCATTTTGAAGCGAACGGAGAAATCGGTAAACACTGGTTGACGAGATATTGAATTTTTCAGACGTCCTTTTGACGTAATCGGTTTTTTCGTCATCGATCAGGTTTAGCAAATAACATTTTATCCGTTCCTTTTGTTCTTTAGATACAGGCATGGTATTCCGATTCCGGGTAATATCGAAGGAAATCAACAGGAGGTCGATATTTTGGTAAAAAACAGGAATTCCTGTTTTTGTCGAAGATGATTGTACTGAAAGGGGCGTGTGCCGTCAAGCGGATATTTCGGGACTTGATAAATTTTGACATGGAAGTCGGCCATACTCCGCCTTGGGGCGTTGAGACGCGAAACCGAGGACTTGCTACTGATACATCGGCAGATAACGATAGGGCGTTTCCAGAATCAGGATTGCCAGAGCGGTATTCAGGAGCCGTCCTCCGTCGTTCATGTACTGGTCGTAAAACAGCCAGCTTCCGTTTTCATGTCCGTTCAGGTTCCCGCTTTCTATGCCGCGTGACTGGGTTTCAATCAAAAACTGTCGCCATTTGGCAAAGGTCCGGTGCCAGTCCGAGCCGCCGTAATGGTGCATGGCGAGTGCAGCGTAATAGGCAAAATAAAGGTTGTAGATCAAACATCCTTCCTGATAATAGGCTTCTTTAGCGGATTTTTTGCGGATTTTTTTAAATTTCTGCCAGTTGGAATCAACCTCTTTTGCCCATTTTACCATATGATCGATCCCTTTATCCAATGATTTGTTTCCCGGTTTCCAGCCGAGGTATTCCCGTAACAGGAGCCCGACGGCCGTTGTTCCCCACATTTTTTCTTCGTTCGACTCATTTTTGATTTGCAGGTAATGATACATGCTTCCATCTTTGTTCTGAACGAGATCCAGAAAATTTCCGACCCGGTACGCGACAGTCGGATGAACATCGAATCCCGCGGAAATCCCGGATTTTAACGCCATCATCTGCCATCCGGTCACAGAAGTGTCACTGGGCGCGTAGGAAAAATATTTCAGGTCGCCGGGGGCCTCATACCGCCAGCCGCCGTCGTCCCGTTGAGCCGCGATAATAAAACGGAGTCCTTCCTCCGCGTATTTTCGCAGTTCCGGATCCCCGGTCATTTCATAGGCTTCACACAAGGTTAAAACGGTAATTCCCTGAATATACATTCCCTGTCCCTGGTAACCTTCCCGATAGTCGATTCCATGGGGGGTTGTGACCGCGTGATATTTCAGGAATTCCAGTCCGGCCTGAACGGTTCGCTGATAGGGATTTGATTCCTGATGGGTATAACCCGCCCCAAGAAATGGCAGAATCGCCATTGCGGTTGCGGCGTTCCGGCTGGGATGCAGACCGGACATAAAAATAGTGTTTCCGCCGACGGAGGTTATGTGGGAATTGGAACATTGCCCATGACAGTTTCCCTGTCGACCATTTTCGTCCAAACAGGTAAGGTCAAATGACCAGCCGCCATCCGGCAACTGGTGCTCCGAGAGCCATGCCAGCCCGCGTTCGACAGCGTCCTCGCTTTCCTTGGTCGTATCTCCTTCCCGTCCGGCGACTCCCCGTTTACGATACTCCGGAGTCCGGGCGCTGGTTGCCCCTCCCCGTTGAAACATGGGGGAACCTCCGCCGGGTTCGGTCATTGTCGTTATTCCGATGTCGGCAATGTCCGGGGTCGATCCCTGGATTTCCATCACTGTGTCGGAGGGAGAAACAATTTCAGAAAGAGTCAATTCGCTGATTCCCTGGGTATCGACTTCGGAAAACGTTTCAATGGGACTGACGTTTTCCATCGTATTCCCGGATGTGTCCACAAGGTCCATTTCGCCTGATTCTGTCGAAAAACCGACATCCAGTGGTGATCCAAACGTTCCAACCCGGACGTGAATAATGATTGACGCGAGAATCAGAAAGATGAGCAGATGGATCAGCAGACTGAGCATCAGACCGGCACACCTTCGTGATAAAACTGCCAGCCAGAGAATTTTATACCAGGGGAATGATTCCCATCTGGCGGGAACCGGAATCCCCAGAATCCGGCGTGTTTTTCGTTTTTTTCGAAAGGAATCCGGAAGGACGGAACGATGGGACAGTGACTGATACGTTGCCGAACGGAACGTGTTGACGTTGTCACAGATAATGGGAGGTAAAAGGAAGACTTTTTTGGCCGACGGGGGGAGAAAATGAAAATCCGCCCCCTCTTTTGATGTTTTTTCAGAAGAAGAAAACGGATATTCAGAGCGCTGTTTATCAGGCGGCTTCTTGTCAGGCTGTTTCGATTCTGTTATCATCGTTCGGAAATCACCCGGAAAAATTAACAGGGGTTACGTCAGACACAACCGGAAATATCCGTTTGTTGAATAAGTGATTCAACCGCGTTTTCATGGGGGTGAACGGCCGTCTGTTTTCCGGAACATGCCGTTCCCTCTGAATAAAATCCATTCAGGCACAATATCCGATCAATGACGGAATCATTCGCGATCCCCCAGCTCCGTATAGTCGGTTTCCGGGTTGCCGACGTATAACTGCCGGGGACGGATGATTCGGCGTGTCGGGTTACTGTGCTGTTCCTTCCATTGGGCAATCCAGCCGGGAAGCCGGCCAATGGCGAACATGACAGTAAACATATCGGTTGGAATTCCCATCGCTCTTAACAGAATTCCACTGTAAAAATCAACATTCGGGTAAAGTTTCCGATCGACAAAATAAGCGTCTTTCAGAGCCAGTTCCTCCAGTTTACGGGCAATGTTCAACAGCGGGTCCGCAGTGTCCAGCTTGGAAAAAACCCGATCGCAAACCTTTTTAAGAATTCGGGCGCGCGGGTCATAATTACGATACACGCGATGCCCAAACCCGAACAGACGGAATGGATTGCTTTTATCCTTGGCAGCCTCGATGCAGTCCTCCGGTCTCATGCCTCCCTCATAAATTTTAGTCAGCATTTCCATCACCTTGACATTGGCCCCGCCATGCAGCGGGCCCCAAAGGGCGCTGACTCCGGCGCTGCAGGACGCGAAGAGGTTCGCCTGAGCGGAACCGACCACCCGGACGGCGCTTGTACTGCAATTTTGCTCATGATCCGCATGAAGAATGAGAATCAGGTTGAGCGCGTCTTCCATTTCCGCCGGAACTTCGTACTGCTTATAGGGTAATGAGAACATCATATGCAGGAAATTGGCACAATATCGCATACTTGGGTCCGGATAAATGAAGGGGAGCCCCCTGGCGCGGCGGTAAGTGAACGCGGCAATGGTCCGGACCTTGCTGATAAGTCGGGCGGCGACCTCAAGAAAGGACTGTTCATCACCCAAAGTCAGAAACTCGTCATGATAACAGGCCATCATACTGAGCATTGCGGAGAGAATCGCCATGGGCGGCGCCTTGGTCGGAAGTGTCTGAAACTGAGAACGCAACCCTTCATGAAGAAGTTCATGTTCCGAAAGGAGCTCGCGAAAAGCGGATAACTTGCTGCGCTCCGGAAGATTCCCGAAAATCAGCATCCAGGCCACTTCAATAAAATTGGGACGGGGACGGTCAAACTGCTCAAGCGGGATACCACGATACCGCAAAATTCCCTTTTCGCCATCAATATAAGTAATTTCACTTCGACAGATTGTCGTGTTGGCCAGTGACGGATCATAAGTGGTCAGATGATGGTTACTGTACAGTTGGGTAATATCAACGGTACGCTCTCCCTCCGTGCCAGTGTAAACAGGTAACTCAATCGTTTTTTGATCAATGATCAGCTTGGCCTTGTCTTCAGACATCGACAATTCTCCTTTCTTGCAGGTAACCTGACTGAATTCCCCTGTATTATTTCAAAAGCAGTCGTTTTCTTTCAGCCGTTTTACAGATTATGAGAATCAAGTCAGTTGTCAAACATCAAAATAATCTTCAAGCCTGTCATGCGCGGATTGCTTGGATCATCCGGCAGTCGTTCGCTTCTGATTTTATCCCCCCCGACATTTGATTTTCCTGGTCGCTGTAAACGATGCTTCGCCAGAAACCGGAACAACCGGGAGGATTGTCAACGAGAAGTTTCAAATGATTTCAGTTAATAATTGTTGTCCCTTAGCAGAAAACAAAGATTTTTTTCGGCCGGAAGCAAGTGTATCGGACTTACTTTCAATAAAAACCGCTTTTCTGACTATTCCGATGCAATCATTATACCATTTTCCGGAGAATTAAAAAGGTACAATGGGAAAATAATCGGGGGCCGCTTATTTCAGGGGGGGATGGAACGGTGAAAAAACAAATCAATCCGGCAATGAAACGGTTTTATTCCGGAAAGTTCATCTGACGTTGATATTCGTAAAGAAAAACGCCGACCGAAACGCCCAGATTCAATGAATCAACCCCCGGACGCATGGGGATCATCAGCTTTTGGTCACAGAGAGCGATCCAGTCGGCGTCAAGTCCCGTGTATTCGTTTCCGAAGAGAAACGCGGCCCGCGTGGGCCAGTTTCGTACCTGATGAAGTCCGACAGCTGTTTCGTCAAGAACAGTTGCGTAAAATTGTAAAGAGTCCCTGATTGATCCCGGATAAAAACTGCCGGCCTCCTGATTTTTTATCTGCCGGATTTCGTTGCGCAGATCACGGGCCTGATAAATCGGGACCTGAAGGACGCCGCCCATGGATACCCGAAGCGCCCGGCGCGAAAACGGATCGCAGCATTCCTCCCCTAAAACAACGGCTTCAGCGTTGAGTGCCGCGGCGCAACGAAAGACAAGCCCAAGATTGTCCGGTTTGGTCGCGTTGGGGAGAACGACCCAGACGCGGCCCCTTTCCGGCCGTTTCGTGGAAAGCAGGTTTGACGATACCTGATTCCGTCGGTCTGACAGATATTTCCGGTCTGACAAAGCCAGGCCTTCCGGGAAATCGGGGAGCGTTTCCCGACGGCCGAGAGCGAGGATTCCCTGATGAAACTCAAACCCGACGACAGTATCCATCAGAAGTTTTTCACTCATCCGGTAAACAGGAACATTCCCGGGGACAAGCGATAAAATGGATTCCGTCTCAGGGTATTTCGAGGAAAGCAGAACGGATTCCGTCCGATAAGGAGACGTTAAGAGGCGTTCGGTAACGAGATGGCCTTCCGCAATGAAAATTGATTCGCCGCGGAGCGTTCGTTCCCGCAGATTACGGTAAGGGGCAATTCGGGGATCGGTTTCATCGTCAATCTGAATGACGGAAGGCTGATTGGGGGACAAATCGAAAACGGACATTCAGTTCCAGTACCTTTCCGTAATAAAAAAAGAGATTAAAATAGAATCGTCCATATGTTTTATTTGTGAACATGAAACAGGAAACAGGTTATCGGACAGTCCGTCTGGTTTGTATCGGTATGCCATCGTCGTTAACAATGGCTGTTTCCGTTAAATGTTAAACGGCTGTAATTTATTGAACAGGCATCAGGGGGAACTGTTGAAAATATGTTGCCCGTTGCCGTATCAAGTATAAATCCGATAAAAATGGAGACAATAGTCTCCTGGAGAGAATTCAGAGAAGAAACAATGACAGAAAAAGAAGTTCAGCGAATGTCGGTTGCCGAAGCGAGAAAAGCGGACGCTATCGGAAAGACGGTTTTACTCAAAGGCTGGGTCCGCACTCGGCGCGATTCCAAGGCGGGGTTCAGTTTTATAGAGTTGAATGACGGTTCCTCTTTTGGTAATGTTCAGATTCTAGCTCCCAATACGCTGGACAATTATGAGTCGGTTGTTTTGAAACTGAATACTGGCTGCAGTGTCCGGATTGTCGGACGGGTCAAGGAATCGCCCGGCGCGGGCCAGGTGACTGAAGTGGAAGCGATTGAAGTTGAAATGTATGGCGACGTGCCCGCAACCTATCCGCTTCAGAAAAAACGTCATTCCCTGGAATATCTGCGGACGATAGCGCATTTGCGTTCCCGAACCAATACCTTTGGGGCGGTCGAGCGAATCCGGAATCGGGTCAGCTTTTCGATTCATCAGTATTTTCAGGAACAGGGCTTTTTTTATGTTCATACGCCGTTGATTACTGCCAGTGACTGCGAAGGAGCCGGGCAGATGTTTCGTGTCACGACGCTTGATCCCGACGATCCGCCGCGGAACGATCAGGGGAAGGTTGACTTTACCCGGGATTTTTTTGGCCGTCCGTCTTATTTAACGGTCAGCGGGCAGCTTGAAGGGGAAACATTTGCCTGCGGTATGGGGAAGATTTATACCTTTGGTCCGACCTTCCGGGCGGAAAACTCCAACACAACGCGGCATCTGGCGGAGTTCTGGATGATTGAGCCGGAGGCGGCGTTTTATGAGCTGGAAGACAACATGGTACTTGCGGAAGGTCTGCTCAAGCGGATTTTTGCCGATGTTCTCCGCGATTGCGATGAGGATATGCAGTTTTTCAACAAACAGTTTGACAATACTTTGATTGAAACATTGCGGCATATCATTGAGAGTGATTTTATCCGGCTTCCTTATACTGACGCCATTGAAATTTTGACGGCCTCCGGCAGGAAATTTGAATATAAAGTGGAATGGGGGGTTGATCTTCAAAGCGAGCATGAGCGATATTTGACCGAGGAACACTTCAAAAAGCCGGTGATCCTTTACAACTATCCGCGGGCAATCAAGCCGTTTTACATGCGGGTCAACGACGATGGTAAAACTGTCCGCGCCATGGATGTTCTGGTTCCGAAAATTGGCGAGATCATTGGCGGAAGCGAGCGGGAATATAATTTAAAAACGCTTCAAAAACGAATGGATGAACAGGGACTGGCGAAAGAAAACTATGAATGGTATGAGGACCTTCGCCGGTACGGGACCGTTCCCCATAGTGGTTTCGGCCTTGGTTTTGAACGGGTTGTTCAATTTATAACCGGAATTGCCAATATACGCGATGTTATTCCGTTTCCGCGGACGCCGGGCAACTGTGAATTTTGATTTCCGGTCAGAATTATTGAAATTTTCGGGGTATGGGTACTTTCGGAAACTCTTTATCGGGATTTACCGGATCCGGCGTGCCCCCTTGTCGGTTTTGAAGAGTTGTGTTATAATGCGGTTTCGTTACGCTGGGATTTTTGTTTCTGATATTACCCAAGGTTTGAGCAAAGGGGGAAGCGGGATTCCCGGTACGTTTAACATTACTGTTAATTATCACCATCAGGTAAGGACATTAAAACATGCGTCGTCTTTTAATTGCCGGTAACTGGAAAATGAATATGAAACTTGATTCTGCCAAGGCGCTTGCCCAGGGGCTCAAGGAAGCGGCCGCGGACGTTTCCGAAGTGGATATTGCGATTTGTCCGCCGAGCGTTTATGTTCAGCCGGTCGGGGAAATTGTCGCTGGTTCCAATATTGGTTTGGGGGCCCAGAACGGTTATTTTGAGAAGGCGGGCGCTTTCACGGGTGAAATCGAAATGGCAATGCTGACGGATATTGGTTGCCGGTATGTCATTCTGGGTCACAGTGAACGGCGTCACATTTTGGGTGAATCGAGTGAGCTGATCAATTTAAAAGTTCATGCCGCGCTGGCTGCCGGGTTGACACCGATCGTTTGTGTTGGCGAACTTCTCGCCGAACGTGAAGCAGGCGTAACCAATCTGGTCAATCGCCGTCAGTTTGATGGTTCCTTCTCCGGAGTCAGTGCAGAGGATATGAAAAAATGCGTTATTGCCTATGAGCCGGTTTGGGCGATCGGAACAGGTAAAGTCGCGACTCCGGAACAGGCGGAGGAAGTTCATGCTTATCTGCGTGACCTGCTTGCCGAACGTTATGGCAAAGAGGTTGCTGACGTTGTCCGTATTCAGTATGGTGGAAGCGTTAAAGCCGGTAACGCGAAAGAACTTCTTTCCAAACCGGATATTGACGGTGCTCTTGTTGGTGGCGCCTCACTCAAGGTTGACGCTTTCATGGGGATTATTAACGCGGTTCGTTAATTGGTTTTTATCTGATCAACAGATGAGATATTTGCCGCATGGTCCGGTAAAATGATCCTGTTGTATGTCTCATTTGTTTTGATGTTTTTTATCGATGTCATTTTATTCGATAATGGCATCGTCCGATATTTTTCGGAGAGTTTTGACAAGGTTCCCGGATTTCTGAAGCTGTGTTTGGCAATTTATTTTAATCCATCCTGTAATACAAACGGGGGGATATAATGAAATCCCGGGGATTTTCCTGAAAAATATTGTGTATGTCAAAGTCATTGATTATCAGGATATTAAAGTTATGGCGGCTTTTTTACAATCACTCCTTTATATAGTCATGGTTCTTTTGTCGCTGTTTTTGATCCTCATTATTCTGCTTCAACGCGGAAAAGGTGGCGGACTGGCAGGTGCCTTTGGAGGAATGGGGGGACAGAGCGCGTTTGGCGTCAAGTCAAGCGATGTTTTCCTTCGTATTACCATTGTTGCGGCAATTATCTGGTTCGTAATCTGTATTGGTGGACGATTCGTTCTCGAAATGAAACATGGCAAAGGTCTGGTTGACGGAAGTCGACCGGTCGTCGTTGCCAGTGAGGGGGAATCTTCCGGAGAGCAGGCGGCGACTGCGGAAAACGCTGCTCCGGCTGACGCTGTTCCCACGGACACAGTACCTGCGGATACAACCCCCGCGAACACAGCACCGACTGACGCTGCTCCGGCAAATGGTGAATGATCCGTTTTGCGGAATACGGAATCGAAACATGCAGAGGCGGATTGGGCATTGTCCGAATATTTAATTTAATGCGGTTTGCGGTTTGTCGGATGCTGCTTTGTCCCCTGATTTCCTGACAGATTGAGAATCCCTGTGGTATCTGGGGATTCTTTTTATATTTCAGGTGTCCGCCGGTTTAATTTTTCCGCGTATAAATATTCATTTGAATCGGTTTTGATTTGAATAGTCTTTTTTGTCGCGATAAATATCGTTATGACAGCCGGTGTTGTTATTGACGGCATCAGGGAATGTTGAATCCTTTTGTTATTAAGGAGCTGTTCATTGTTATTCAGCATGACAGGTTTTGGGGAAGCAAAAACCTATCGGAATGGTCGGACGGTTTTATCCGAGGTCAAAACGGTTAATAACCGGTATCTTAAAACGTCACTCCATATTACCGAGGGGTTTTCCGCTCTGGAGCCTCAAATTGAAGCATTATTGCGGAAATATGTCCGTCGGGGAACGGTTAATCTTTCTCTGGTCATTAAAGAAGAGAGTACGGGCAACGATTACGGTTTGAACCTACCCGTTCTCAGTAAATATATCGAAGACGCAGTTTCCTGTCGTTCGGCGTTATCTCAAAAGGGGATTGATTTACCGATCGGAACGCTGGGGCATTTTTTAAAACTGCCGGGTGTTGTTCAGTGTAATGATCACATCCTGGAAAACGAACGAATTGAACAGGTCTGGGAGGATGTTTCCCGAAACCTGGAGGAAGTGTTTACTCAACTTCAGGCGATGCGGGCCCGGGAAGGAGCCTCGATGGAAACGGAGCTTCGCAGTAATCTTGATGAACTCCGCGTTCTGATTCAAAAAGTGGAAGCTCTTGTACCGCAGACCGTGGAGAACTATCGTGTTCGGCTTACGGAAAAGGTCGGGAAGATTATGACCGATGAAAATCTGGCGTTTTCGCCTGTCGACCTCGTTCGGGAAGTTGCCGTTTTTACAGATCGTATTGATACCTCAGAGGAAATCGTCCGTTTTTATTCTCATTTGAAGCAATTTGATCAGGTGATGACGGACGATCCCTGTTGTGGAAAAAAACTTGATTTTCTGACTCAGGAAATGTTTCGTGAAGTCAATACCATTGGTTCCAAGGCGAATTCTTCTGAAGTAATACGTCAGGTTGTGGAGCTGAAGAACGTCATTGAGCGTATTCGTGAAATGGTACAGAATGTTGAGTAAGCCGGAAACCGGTCAATACCGGGAATTTTTTGGCAGTCGGAGTCCTTTGGCTAACGCGGCATAACCGTCAAAATCCTTTGTAAATTGTTATTCTTACCAGTAAGGTTATTTGAAAATGATGATAAATTGTCCGGAAACAAAAAAACAGGGAAAACTGATCGTTGTTTCCGGACCGTCCGGAGTTGGTAAGGGAACGATTTTAAAATCGGTGTTCAGAAGGTCCGACTTTCCGCTGGTGATGAGCGTTTCCGCGACAACCCGTTCCCCGCGTCCGGGAGAAAAAGACGGTATCGACTATCATTTTTTTACCCGTGAGGAGTTTGACCGGCGAAGAGAACAAGGAGATTTTCTGGAGTGCTGCGAGGTTTTTGGGTCCGGGTATATGTACGGGACGTTGCGGGCCGAGGTCGAAACAGCGCTTAATCATGGGCGGTGGATTGTTCTTGAAATCGATGTTGAGGGGGCGGAAAAGGTTTTGAAGGTTTTCCCCGATGCGGAAACAATCTTTATTATGCCGCCGGATCTGGGATCCCTTGAATCCCGTTTACGGGGACGTAAAACAGAATCACCGGAGGCGATGCGGAAGCGTTTGGAACAATGTCGCCAAGAAATCGAACTGGGGCAAAAATATAAATATCGTATCGTCAATGATCATTTGGAAACAGCGGTTGACGAATTTTTGCAAATATTGAAGAATTTATCGGTGTAATGCGGGCTAAAAAGAATTTTAACTGTTTTCCTGTTTTTGTCCTGAACCGGGAAAACAGTTAAAATTTTTCGATGTTGGCAGTATCCTGTTTAAAAAGATCAACTCAATAAAAATCGGGAGTATTTCAATGATTGAAGAACTTAAAGACGAAGAACTTATCAATAAAGTGGGCGGCCGTTTTCGTCTTTCTACTTTAATTCAAAAACGACTGGTTTATTTGAATAAAGGAGCCCGTTCCTTTGTGAATACAGACAAAAAGGATAAATTGCAAATTGTTATTCAGGAAATTGTTGAAGATAAAATTTATCTCGATACGGAAGGCAATCTTGGCATCCGTGGAAGTGATAATGACGGTACCCCGGCATTTGATTTTGACGCGATGAGCTGATTTTCTGATGATCGGCACTGAAATTTTTTGATGTTCCGTATTCCTGTTTTATGAACGAAACAAACCGTGATCCTTTTTGGGATTCTTTGTTTTGTCGACGGAAAACCAGCAGGAATAGTGTTTCTGTGAACGAAACTTCCATGAATTGCTTATTATGATTTTCCAGAAAACAAAACGGGATTAAACGACCATGTTGAAAAACCATGAAATTTTGATCGGGGTTTCAGGTGGAATTGCCGCCTTTAAAACGGCGGTTCTTGTCAGTCAGCTTGTACAGTCCGGAGCAGGTGTTTCCATTATTATGACCGAGTCGGCGACTCATCTGGTTTGTCCCAGGACGTTTGAAGCGTTGACGGGTCGCCCCGTTCGGGTTTCCATGTGGGATTCTTCGCTTGCTCATCCGCATATTGATCTGGCACGAAAGGCGGAATTGTTTTGTATTGTTCCGGCAACGGCGAATATTCTGGCCAAAACGGCCTGTGGAATCGCGGATGATCTGCTCAGTACAACTTACCTTGCGTTTGACGGGCCTGTTTTTATGGTGCCGGCAATGAATACAGTTATGTGGAATCAGAAGGTGGTACAACGTAATGTTCAGCAATTGATTCAGGATGGCGTTCAAATGATTGGCCCGGAAAAGGGTCATTTAAGTTGCGGTCAGCAGGGATTGGGGCGGATGTCGGAACCGGAAAAAATCTTCGAAATTTTGCAAAACTGTTTTAAGGCCCAATAACGTCTTGGAGAGAGTGCGAGAGGTTGAGTACTGCGGAACAGGCTGGCATATTCCTGGAGGGATTATCCGGCACGGGGAGACGATAAGAGAACGGCTGAAGAAAACAGCTGAGGCTGAATTAGGCTTTATCCCTGTGTTTGACGATGCACCGTGTAAGATAACAGAGATTTTTTTGGAGCAGGAGTATAAGGATCATTTCATATCTCACTTGTTTAGAGGTAGATACAGGAAGAGCGATGTGAAGACAGTTGATGTGCCAGAGAAATCGGGAGACCTTCGTTGGTTCGATCACTATGAACAGCTCGTTTACTCACAAGCACCTTATGAAGAATATTTGAAAGAAACTTTTCAACGCTTCAAGAAAAGAAGCCTGTGTGAAACTGGGGAGTATGAATGAAAGCATACGATGGTATTTACAACAGATTTATTAAGCGAGTAATCGGCTTTGTTGTCGCATTACCATTCCTAATCATCGGTATTCCAATCTACATAATCATTTCCATTGCTATTGTAGCTGAAGATGGCAGGCCGGTGTTCTACCGACCGTTGCGTGGAGGCTATAAAAACAAACCATTCCGAATTTTCAAGTTCCGCACGATGGTCAAGAATGCCGATAAGATTGGTGGCGGGACAACAGCAAATCACGATCCAAGGATAACTAAGGTTGGTGGATTCCTCCGGAAGACAAAACTGGACGAGACGGCAAATTTGATAAACATTATCATCGGCACAATGAGCTTCATAGGTCCGCGGCCAGAACTCCTCCAGTATACAGAGCAATATGAGGGCGATGAGAAAGAAATCTTGGAGGTTCGTCCAGGTGTTACCGATTACAGCTCTATCGAGTTTATCAACCTCGATGAGATTGTGGGAGCTGGTAATGCAGATGAGATGTATGAAAAGTGTGTGTTGAAGAAGAAAAACACATTAAGAATCAAATATGCAGAAAACGTCAGTTTCGCCACAGACTGTAAGATATTTTTCATCACAATCTGGAAAGTACTTGAAAAGACTTTCGACTTTATTGTGAAGAAGGAACATAGATAATGATTTGTGCATTAAAGGACAAGGTAAGAATCAGAGGGGATTTAAATGGAATACATTACTTTAAAAAACTCTGATTTCAAGGTTTCACGCTTATGCATGGGGGGTTGCCCGATGGGTGGCTACGGTTGGGGAGATGTGCAGGAGCGAGAATTGATTGATGCCGTTCATGTCGCATTAGACAACGGTGTGACCATCTTTGATACCGCAGATACATATGGACTTGGGCAAAGTGAGAGAACTCTTGGCAAGGCGCTGGGAGATAGACGTAAGGATGTTGTTATAGCAGACAAGTTTGGCGTTAGAGCTGGGAATAATCCAACCTTTTACGATAACAGTCCGGAGTATATACGAGAAGCTCTTGAACTGTCCTTGACGAATCTCGGCACTGATTACATAGACCTTTACCAAGTTCACTACAGAGACGGGAAAACGCCTCTGGGACTCGTCATTGAAACGCTGGAAGAACTGAAGAAGGAAGGAAAAATCAAATACTACGGCCTCTCCAATATACACGAAGCTGATTTTGACGAGATAAGGCCATTTATAGGAAAGATTGTCAGCGTTCAAGATGAGTATAGTTTGGCTTGCCGCAAGAATGAAAAAGATCTGAAAACGCTCAGTAGTGACTTCCGGATCACTCCATTCACCTGGGGAAGTCTCGGCCAAGGGATACTCACTGGGAAATATGACAAGAGCGCCGCATTCGCTTCTAATGACAGGCGAAGCAGAGATATCTATGTGAATTTCCATGGCGATAAACTCCTTAAAAATCTTGAGATTGTGGAAGCAATGAAACCGATTGCTGAGGCACATGGAAAGCCTGTGAGCGCAGTTGCTATCAGGTTTATCCTTGATTGGCTTGAGGGTTCCGTTGTTCTTGTAGGAGTAAAGAGACCGAGTCAGATTCTTGGTAATATTGAAGGACTTGATTGGTGCCTAACCGATGAAGAGATTAGGACACTTGATGAGGTATCGAGAGATTAAAGATGTATTCAAAAGTCTCTTGGAGAATAAAGTAGGATTGAGATTTAAGAATGGGAACTTGGACTAGTGAACAGTTAGCGTGGTTAATAAGACGTCATGGAATTGAAATGACGCATTTATCTGGCGGCAGTCACATTGGCGCTGTAATGTCTGTCGCTGATATTGTGGCTGTGCTTTATACGGATGTGCTGAAGTATAGACCAACGGAGCCTGAGTGGACCGGAAGAGACCGTTTTGTCCTCTCCAAAGGACACGCAGGTATAAGCATCTATGCAGCCTTGGCAGAAGAGGGATTCTTCCCTGTTGAGGAGCTTAAGACCTACTACGCTAACGGAAGCCGCCTTTCTGGTCATGTGAGCCACCATCTTCCTGGCGTTGAATTCTCTACTGGTTCCCTTGGTCATGGTCTTTCCGCTGCCTGCGGCATGGCTTATGTGGCGAAGAAGGACAGGGATGATTCTCATCGTGTGTTCGTTGTCCTTGGTGATGGCGAGTGCAACGAAGGTTCCGTATGGGAAGCGGCTCTCTTTGCTAATCACTTCCGTTTGAACAATCTTGTAGCTATCATTGACCACAATCGTATGCAGAGTCTTGATTTTAATGAGAATACATTAGAGATAGAGGACATTGCAACTAAGTGGCGTGCATTCGGCTGGAACGTGATTGAGGTTAATGGACACGATCATGATGAACTGAAAGCAGCGTTCAAGAAGGCAGAAGAGTACGGAAAAAAAGAGCCTCACAAGCCCACTGTAATCATCGCAAACACCATCAAAGGATATGGTGTTTCATTTATGCAGAACGATATCCTTTGGCATTATAGGTTTCCTCATGATGGATGGGAATACGATGGCGCGGTTAATGAACTGTATCAGGTGAAGCCGGATGGCGTTGAAGATCCTTATACACCTGATGGAATTCCGAACCCTGTTCTTCCCCAGGCTGGAGATGACATTGGTAATGACCACACGTTCTCGTATACCTGGAAGAGCAGTTATCCAGAGCAGATGCGGAGAGTAGACGCGAAAGCAGGATCAGATGAGGCGGTTCACAGTGTTATAGAGGACAAGTAAATGAGAGGTACATTTGTAAAAACGTTGGTTGAACTGGCTAAAGAAGATGAGAAGATAGAACTGGTCACCGGTGACCTCGGGTTTGGTGTGTTGAAGCCATTTTGGGAACAGTGTCCGGATCAGTTTACTAATGTTGGAATTGCCGAACAAAATATGACCTCTATGGCCGCAGGAATGGCGTTGGAAGGAAAGACTGTATTCACCTACAGCATCGGCAACTTCCCTACTCTCCGTTGTCTGGAGCAGATCAGAAATGACTGTGCTTACCATAATGCGAATGTCAAAGTGGTATGTGTTGGCGGCGGTTTTGTGTATGGATCGCTGGGCATGAGTCACCACTCAACAGAAGATTTAGCCATTCTTCGTGCTCTGCCAGATGTGGTGGTCATGGCACCTGCTGATTTTGTTGAGGCAGAAGAGTGTACAAAGGCTCTGGCGAGGACAAAAGGGACAGCGTATCTACGTCTCGGACGCGGTGGTGAGAAACGTATCCATGAGAAGATAGAGAGCTTCCAGATAGGTAAGGCAATCAAAGTGCATGATGGTGAGCGTGTGGCTGTCTTCAGCACAGGAGCGATCTTTGATGAAGTCACTGAGGCGTATGACGAGTTGAAGAAACAGGGGTATAACCCTGCGGTATACACGTTCCCAACTGTTAAACCGATAGATAGAGAAGTGATTGAGGAAATCAGCAGGGAGTTTGAACTGTTGGTAACCGTTGAGGAACACAATGTCGTAGGAGGGTTTGGCTCCGCTGTGGCAGAGATCATGGCAGAGATGGCTGATAAGAAGGCTAGGTTGCTTCGTATCGGAATTAATGACGAGTACAGTGTTAGGTTTGGAAATCAAAAGTATCTCAGGCAGCAGTATGGTATGGGTAGTAAAGAAATAACTGAGAAGATTACAAGGGAATTAGTTTGAAACTCTTACTCATTGTAAATGATGAAACAACAATATACAACTTCAGACGAGAAATTCTTCGTGCTTTCCATGCTAACGGTTACGATGTGACTCTCTGCATCCCGGAAGGAAGCCATACGAAAGAAATAGAGGCATGCGGATGTAATATTGTAAACATTAAAGTTCAAAGGCATGGAACGAATCCAATCCAGGATTTGAAGTTTCTGAAAACCTGCCTAAAGCAGATAAATGCGAATCAGCCTGACATTGTGCTAACTTATACGGTAAAACCAAATATCTACGGTAGCATTGCCGCACAGATTAAACGTGTGCCGTATATAAATAATATTACCGGGCTTGGGACAGTTCTCCAAAGCGATTCTGCATTAGCCCGGTTAATGCTAAGTCTTCAGAAGTTTGCATATAAAAGATCTTCTTGCGTATTCTTTCAGAACGAATCAAATTACAAAGCTTTACTTGATAAAGGAGTGGTACGTAAAGAAACCCCCGTAGAAATCCTTCCAGGATCGGGAGTAAATCTTGAGTTGCACTTTTTTGTGCCAATGATGCCTGATGATGGTGTTGTAAAGTTTGTAATTGTTTCGAGGATTAGAAAAGACAAAGGATACAACGAGTTCTTTGATGCAGCGCGGGCAGTGAAAGAAAAATACCCTAACACGGAATTCCATGTGATCGGTTGGTATGAAGAGGAGTTCTATAAGAAGAGAATTGATGATTTAGTAAATGAGGGGGTTATTGTCTATCACGGAAAGAAGGTTCAAGAGGAAGTTCATAATATTGTAGCCTCTTGTGACTGTTCGGTACTTCCATCTTATCACGAAGGAATGGCAAATGTTCTTCTCGAAGCAGCGGCGACAGGGAGACCGGTTATTGCCTCAAGAATACCGGGTTGTCAGGAGACATTTGATGAGGGAATTACCGGATATGGATGCGATGTAAAAAGTGCAGAGTCACTCCGGGTAGCGATGGAAAAGATGGTTCTTACACCTTATGAAAAACGCGTTGAAATGGGTCGGTTAGGACGCAAGAAAATGGAAAAAGAGTTCGACCGCTCTTTCGTTGCGGACAAGTATATCAAATACATAGAGAGAATTGCAGGAAGAAAAGAAAAATGAACCTGTACGAGAAGTTGGTAGCCAAAGAAGAAAAACTATCCCTGGTCGGTCTCGGCTATGTAGGTATGCCTATTGCTGTGGCGTTTGCCAGAAAGATTAATGTAATTGGCTTTGATCTGAATGCGAAGAAAATCGGGATGTATAAGAACGGCATCGATCCCACTCATGAAGTCGGAAACGATGTGATTTCCAAAACGACAGTGGAATTTACGGCAGACGAGACCAGACTATGTGAAGCTAAGTTCCATATCGTTGCTGTTCCGACTCCCGTAAATGATGACCACACCCCGGATTTGAGCCCGGTGGAGGGTGCCAGTACGATCCTCGGTCGGAATTTGACCAAAGGCTCTGTCGTTGTCTTCGAGTCGACCGTATACCCCGGAGTGACAGAAGACGTCTGTGTCCCAATCCTGGAGCACGAGTCCGGTCTCAAGTGTGGTGTGGATTTCAAGATTGGCTATTCTCCTGAACGTATCAATCCAGGCGATAAAGTACATCGTCTGGAGACCATTAAGAAAATCGTCTCTGGCATGGATGAGGAGACCCTTGATTGTGTGGCGAAAGTGTACGAACTGGTTGTTGATGCCGGTGTGCATCGTGCCGAGTCCATTAAGGTTGCTGAAGCCGCTAAGGTTATCGAGAACAGCCAGCGTGATATCAATATCGCTTTCATGAATGAACTGTCCATCATCTTCAACAAGATGGGTATTGATACGAAATCTGTACTCGAAGCAGCAGGTACCAAGTGGAACTTCCTCAAATTCTATCCCGGTCTTGTTGGCGGTCACTGCATCGGTGTTGATCCCTATTACCTCACTTATAAAGCAGAAATGCTTGGTTATCACAGCCAGATCATCCTGTCCGGTCGGCGGATTAATGATGATATGGGTAAGTATTGCGCAGAGAACTGCGTTAAGAATCTGATCGCTGCTGATAAGGCGGTAAAAGGCGCGAAGGTCGTAATCCTGGGTTTCACCTTTAAGGAGAATTGCCCGGATACCAGAAATACCAAGATCATTGATATCGTGAAGGAACTGAAAGAGTATGGCATTACTCCTGTGATCGCTGATCCGGAAGCGGATGCGGATGAAGCGAAGCATCTCTACGGTGTTGAGTTTGTGGACATGAGTACCATCAAGGATATGGATGCTGTCATCCTTGCTGTTGCCCACGCTGAGTTCTCATCCTTCACTATTGATCGGATGGATGCTTTCTATGGCTCTGGCAAGAAGGTTCTCCTTGACCTTAAGGGCCTTCTGAATCGTAAGGAGTACGAAGCTGCAGGATACAACTATTGGCGGTTGTAATACCGCACTAATCTCAGTACATGCGCAGTAGATGTTTTCGTTTTAATTAGCGGTTATTTCCTATCTACACAACAATTTCGACTAGGAGGCAGCCCGTGTGGCGAAGGAGCTGAAGGCCGCAGAGCGAGCCAACAAGCAGCTCCAGAAAGAGCTCGACCGCAAGGGGAAAGCTCTCGCAGAGACAGCAACACTGCTGGAAACTCTGTACAAGCTTGGGGTAACCCCATCGAACTCAAGACCGCGGGTGAGCAACGACAACGCTTACTCGGAAAGCATCTTCAAGACGCTGAAGTACAGACCGAACTACCAGCAAAAGGTTTCGCAACACTCGAGGAAGCGAGAGCATGGTACGTATCGTTCGTTGGTATCGCCATGAACATCATCACTCCGGGATATGCTTCCTCTGCCCTGCAGACCTTCACGAAGGCCGCGGACAGGAAAAGCTCGAAAAACGCCATGATCTGTATGAACTTGCCAAAGAACTTCATTCGGAACGCTGGAATGGCAGAGCCGCCCGCAACTGGACGTTACCGGATGTTGTATATCTGAATCCGGTCAATGAATCTGAGAAGATCCGACCGAAGACTGAACTGACAGAACAAGCTGACGGCGCAACATGATCTTTCGGAAAGCAACGGGAGCGGGAAGCGGAATCAACTGACAGTACGCTGGCCGAAGGCCGGGCAACAGTTGACTCCGCGACACGGATAACCCTTTACTGCGTCAGCAGCGGGTATACACGTTACTGGCTGACTCCCCGGCGAGGGGAACTATAGATCCGTCTCTGAGCGGAGCTCTGAGACACCGATTTCTTACAACAGTTGAATGGACAGTTACTGACAACTACCTTGACAACGAGCGGACAATAGGATAAAAAACATGAATAGAGCTTTGGAGGAAATGAAATGGGCTCTCAAAATGTAAGTTTCCCTGATAATAGTGTGTTCTTGGTTACTGGTGGCGCTGGATTCATTGGATCGAATCTTTGTGAAGCCATATTGAATTTGGGTTATAAGGTCCGCTGCCTGGATGATTTGAGCACTGGTAAGCAGGCTAACGTAGATATGCTCATGGAGAATCCCAACTACACTTTCATCAAGGGGGATATTAAGAATCTCGATACCTGCATGAAAGCCTGTGATGGTGTAGATTATGTTCTTAATCAGGCGGCGTGGGGTTCTGTACCGAGGAGCATAGAGATGCCTCTGTTCTACTGCGCGAATAACATCATGGGTACGCTGAACATGATGGAAGCAGCGAGACAAAGCGGGGTTAAGAAATTTGTATATGCTTCCAGTTCCTCCGTCTACGGTGATGAGCCGAACCTTCCGAAGAAGGAAGGACGCGAAGGTAACCTGCTCTCTCCTTATGCCGTGAGTAAAATGTGTGATGAAGAGTGGGGCAAACAGTATACAAGGCATTATGGCCTTGATACTTATGGTCTCCGCTACTTCAACGTATTCGGACGTCGTCAGGATCCGAATGGTGCGTATGCGGCTGTAATTCCGAAATTCATTCGGCAGCTGCTTCACGGCGAAGTACCTACGATCAATGGTGATGGCAAACAGAGCCGCGACTTTACCTATATTGAAAATGTTATCGAAGCGAATCTCAAGGCTTGTCTGGCTCCTCATGAAGCCGCCGGCGAGGTTTTCAATATCGCCTATGGTGGAAGGGAGTATCTTCTCGATATCTACTATGGCTTGACTAAGGCACTTGGTGTTAATGTGGAGCCGAACTTTGGTCCTGATCGCGCTGGCGACATTAAACATAGCAACGCCGATATCAGCAAGGCAAAAGAACTGCTCGGCTATGATCCTGACTGGAGCTTTGATCGAGGAATTAAAGCGGCGATTGAGTGGTATAAGGAGAATCTATAAAGAAAAGGGAGGGCTGGGCTATGAGTGATGCTCCAAGAGGAAGAGATCAATTTGCAAGATTCAAGAAGATGTTCAGACTACTTTCTTCCTGCTATAAGATTCTCCCTCTACGTATGCGAATAAACGCTCTTGAAAGACATCGTAATATGCGTGGTAAACTTGGTATAGGGTTGAGATATGCTATTCTGAAATCTATAACCGACTCTATAGGAGATAATGTAGCTATTTTTCCTGGAGTTTATATTTTCAATCCAGAAAACATTGTGATAGGAAACAATGTGTCCATTCAGCCAATGACATATATTGAATGTGGATATGTTAAAGGTGGAGTTACTATTGATGATGATGTTTCTATTGCGCATGGAGTAACGATAATGGCCACTACACATAGATTTGACAATCACAATGAGAAGATACGTGATCAGGGAGTAGATAATGAGCCGGTTTATATAGAAGAAAATGTATGGATTGGAGCTAAAGTCGCAGTCTTGAGCGGTGTAAGGATTGGACAAGGTTCGGTAATTGGTGCTGGTGCTGTTGTTAACAAATCCTTGGAACCAGAAGGCGTATATGTTGGTGTACCGGCAAAGAGAGTAAAGGATAGATAATTTAAGATGAAATTGCTTTTTGTCCATGACCACAAGTTTAGAAAAATTGGAGATAATATTTTTTCGCCAGGCGGTCTTTCCAATGAAATACTTTCCAGGTATACAGAAATGTTTGGAGAAGTTGTTATAGCAGCCAGGATACTTGAGGAGACAGAAGTTAAAAAAACATACAGTAAGATTTCTAATCCGCTTGTTACCATAACTAATTCTAATGATCTAAAGAGTTTAGTTGCTGAAGCAGACTGTGTTATTGTCCGCCTTCCGAGTATCAGAGGAGTAAAGGCAGAAGAACACGCCAGAAGAATGAAAAAACCGTGTCTTGTAGAAGTTGTGGGCTGTGTGTGGGATGCGTATTGGAATTATGGAATAAAGGGAAAGATAGCGGCACCAATAGCATATTTGATTATGCGTCATGAAGTATGGAATTCCAAATACACATTATATGTAACACAGGAGTTCCTCCAGAAAAGGTATCCATGCCGGGGATTGTCAATTGGTGTGTCTGATGTGGAGTTGCAAGAGTTAAGCAGCAGTGTTTTAGAAAAAAGGAAAGCCAAGATTCAAAATATAGATAAAAAAATAACAATTGGGACAATCGCTGCAATTGATGTTCCGTATAAAGGACATGAATATGTAATAAAAGCATTGAAACAAATCCATGATAGAACAGGATATGTCATTAGTTATCAAATGGTTGGAAGTGGGTCAAAAGACCGGCTTAACCAAATAGCAAGAGAATGCGGGTGCGAGAATCAAGTTCAATTTAAGGGTGCACTTCCGCATGAAAAAGTGTTTGAGTGGCTGGACAGCATTGATTACTATATTCAGCCTAGTTTACAAGAAGGGCTATGCAGATCATTAGTAGAAGCTATGAGCAGAGGACTTCCTTGTGCAGCTTCAAAAGTTGGAGGAAACATTGAATTAATTGGGAAAGAATGTATATTCAGCATGTTTAGGAAGGGAAAAATACAAGATCAAATAGCGGAAATTGTATGTAGTGCATTAAAAAATCAGACTCTAGAGAAGAATGCTATTAGCAATTTCGAAAAAGCACGCCAATATTTCAATAAAATGGATTTAGATAAGAAACGAGAAGACTTCTATAGTGCTTTTATCAAGGAGAGTAAGAAGGAATGCCTGAAATAAGTGTTATTCTGCCTACATATGGTGAACCAGATCGTCTTGTGACGACAATAAATAGTGTCATTAATCAATCCTTTAGTGACATAGAGCTGATAGTTGTTGACGATAATAATCCTACGTCTGAGTATAGAAATAAAACCTCAGATATAGTTAAAGTCTTTGCTTCTCAAGATAAAAGGGTTCGTTATATTTGTCATGATCATAATAAAAATGGATCGGCAGCAAGAAATACTGGCATTAGAGAGTCGAAAGGGAAATACTTATCTTTTCTTGATAGTGATGACGAATACGCGACAGATCGACTTTTAAAGTGCTACAACATTTTAAAAGAAAGAAGAGATAAAGAATTTCAAGGAGTTTATACAGGGTGTGAGTTTAGAAGGAATGGCAAACCATATCATATTGAAACATCAATGGCAGATGGTAATTATTTGGTACAGTGTCTCGCATCGACTTTCAATATTTGCTCTGGTTCAAACATTTTTATCACAAAAGAAGCGGCACTTGAAATAAATGGATTTGATGAAAGTTTCATAAGACAACAAGACATTGAGTTTTTAGTACGTTTTTTTCAGCATTTTTCTATACTTGGAATAAAGGAGGTGCTTCTTGTAAAGAACCAGGATGGAAAAAACAGGCCGTCTCCTGAAAAGCTGGAAAAAATCAAGGCACAATTTCTTAAGACCTTTGAAAGTTGTATTAAAATACAACAAAAGAAGGATCAAGATTATATCTATTCTCACCACTATCAACAAATTGCAGAACAATATCTTGCGGTGGGAAATAGAATAAAAGCTTTGGAATACTACAATGCTGTCAAAAGTCTCAATGGATATTCCTTTAAGTGTATTATTAGGAAATACTGTTATTTACTCAAATTACTGAGATAAATGAGGAGTTCGTATGTCGCTTAGTGATCAGATAGAGAAGGATACGAGGAGATCTATTAATTCTTTACTTTCTTGTGTGGAGAATGGTAAGAATGGTGTTGCATCATTGATAGACCCCATTGAAGGAAAGAGAATTGCGGCTCATTATGGAGAAACTCACCTATGTGCGGCTTTGATGCTTCGGGCGCAGAGGGATCACGATATTGAGTTATGGAATCAATTCAGAGTACTTTTTGATGGAGTATTGACCAATTGGGATAAGGATACTAAACTTTCAACTTATCATGCTGATTTTAACAATTTTGCAATTGCGCTTATATATAATAAAATAAAAGACAATGAACAACTGAGATCACGTATAATTGATAAGCTTTTGCAGAGTCAAGATAGCCGAAATCTCACAATTAATTGGCTTCCTATGCGTGCTTATGTCAATTTAACAAGATATATTTACACAAAGGAAAGTAAATATCTTGATGTGGCGCAGGACTGTTTCGCCAAAACACTGAAAGCTTGTTACTTAGATGGAATGATTGATGATCTACTTCCCAAAGGAGAAAGCTTTAATCTTCAGTATTGTATTTCTACAATTGCTACTGTCTTACTTATAAAGAATGATTTTGAAGCTATCTATTCTAAATTACCGAAAATTGAAATTGAAAATACAGTATCAAAATTGATTAATTGCATACTACCAGACGGTGATGTAAATTATATGGGGCGAGGATGTAATCAATTATTTGCATGGGGTCCATGGTTATATTTGATTGACAAAATTGATGATCCAGAAGTCCAATATTCGTATGAATATTTGAAGAAATGGTATCACGTAACGTTAAGTAATAATAATTTATTACTTAACGACTATAATGGAGCAGATCAAATACTTTGGTGGGATTATCATTACTATTCAGTATATGCAGCCCATTTTTTGTTGTGGTATGAACTTGCCAAAATTAATGATAAAGGCTTTTCGCTTGTTGATAATAAAATAAATTATAACGATTCCGGATTTTCTATAATCAAAACAGCTGACTTTGCGGTAGTTTCATTTTCGGGGAGAAAACATTATTTAATTGAACGCGGTCCTGCTATTGTTGCCCTTTGGAGCAACAAACATGGAAGTTTGTATAAATGTGGACATGCACCAACAAGAGAGGCGTTCGGCACTTTACATTTTAATCCTATATCTGCGGTGATGAATCACTTCGGACTTGTCGAAGTTGACGGGAAAAAGTCAATGAATGACAATAAGATATTACGTAAAATAAGAAGAAAAATGAGTATTTATCCTCATTATAAGCAAGAATTTAAACCAGTCTTTGCGCTCTCAAGAATTGAAGAAATGAATAATGGTGAAATATCAATAGAGTTTGAAACTAAAGGCAAAAGTGACAAGCTTTTCATTTTACCTATATTCAATTGTAATGCGATAAGTAATTTTGAATTATATGTAAATAATGAAAAATGCAAGTTTTCTTTTTTATGTATGACGGAATCACAATATGGAGACTGCTATGTCTATAGTTCACCGATACGAAAAAGTGAAAAATGGGTGTTGCATTACATATTTTGAGTTTGGAGTAGAAAAACATGGTTTTGCGTATTAATAATCAAAGTCTTTTTTTATATACATTGGCTATTGTGGAAGCAATAAGCATGTTGATGTCGCAAAGTCTTTTCATGAGAATACAATACGCCGAATTAATTTTCATTGCATTATTCTGCGTATATAGAGGAACAAAAGAAAAAGTATTTATGAATCCATTTATGTTGTTTGTACTTACTCCTGTTTCTTTGCTAATTTACAATCATAACGTAAATACATATTATTTGCTCGCGCTTGAGAAAAAGATATACATAATGGCTATCTACAACATGTTAGCTTTCCTAATAGTTCTGAATCATAAAATAATCCCAGATAAGGGAAATACGATCTCTGATAATATAATGTTTATGGAAAAATACTCGAGGTGGGGAATCCGTTTTGTCATTATTTCATTCTTGCCTGATATCTTTGCGTTATTCTTCCATTCATCTATGCCTCTTGGTGCATTTTTTAGTATTTTGTTATATCTTGGTATTACTTTTGCAATGAAATCCGAGATTAGAAGAACAAAGGTGACTACCTACATATTATTGGTAATTAAACTGTTATTGTCTTTCAACAAAACAGTTGTATTACTTGCTGTTATTACAATTATGTGTGCAATAACAACAGGAACAGGAAGCAACAATAACAAAAAAATGAAATACATACTACCTTTGGTATTGATTATGTCTTACTTTTTTATTATATATGCGTTTCCCCTTAAAACTTATTTTAGATTATATGGCTCCTTTTCGGGATTAAATAGTATTGATGAATTGTATTCAATCACGGATGATTTATATGAAAATTATTCCGATAACTGGAGCTTTGACAGCTCCTTATTTATACCGTATATGAGTTTGATAACTCCATGGACGAATTTGAATTATGTTATTAATACTCAGCCTGGCCATTCATATGGTTTATGGATTATTAAGCCAATATTAGGATTCCTACAAATAAATACTTCGAACATTGAAGCGTATAAGCTTCAGCCTATGCATGGCTCGTTTAATACGTTTGGTTTTTTGACTGTGCAATATAAGGATTTTGGAAAATACGGTGCGATAATGATAACGGCACTTTTGGCAATATTTGTATCGTATTCATATAATTCTTATGTCAAAAAACAATGGAATCCTATCATAATTGCAGAATACAGTTTGGTAGCCTGCGCTGTATTTGAGATGTTCTATAGCAACCATTTTTTTTCTCAAGGTTATACTCAAGCTGGGTATATTGTTAGTTATTTGATCTTAGTTATAATGTCTAGCTTTGATAAAAAACTGTACAGGCATCTTAAAGGATATGACACAATCGATGCTCTATAGGGGTAATTACAATGTATAGGATCAATTCCAAGAGTTATATCACTAGCGATGAATGGCTTCAGATTCTCAATTCACTGCATCTATTGGATAAATTATGTTTTGCTAAAAATATCGTTATTAAACCTAACTTGGCTGCTGGCAGTAAAGCGGACCCGGATAGACATATTTGCACAGACATGAAACTGCTAAGTCGAGTTGTTGAACTATGTCATGAAATCAATAAGTCAGCCACAATATTCATAGCGGAGAGTGATAGTACCGGGCATGGATTTGCTTATCTAAAGTTCGAACACTTTAATTTACCTGATGGATTACAGTTAGTAGAAGAAGCCAAAAATGTGATTCGTATGCTTGACTTATCCAGAGATAGACTCACACATATTAAGAATGATCGATTTATGTATTTTAGGGGTAATCATGAATTGTGGCTCTCGGAACAATTATCCAATTCTGATTTTACTATTTCACTTGCAAATTTAAAAACGCATTCCGTTACATTGTATACTGGTGCTTGTAAAAATCTATTTGGCTGTCTTCCGGATTTTGAAAAAAGTGGATATCACCCGTTCATTCATGAGGTTGTTCATGATCTCACTCTTGCAATACATCCAGATCTTTCTATACTAGATGCGTTCTATGCTATGGAGAAAAATGGCCCGGTGGCAGGGAACGACATAAACGGACATTTTCGTATATTCTCTAACAATGCAACAGAAGTTGATGTTCTTGGCGCAGCAACTATTGGAATTAACTATGGAAAAGTCAAGTATTTAAAATATCTAATGAAAGAAGCGACAGAAAATATTCTAATTTCAGAAGAAATCAGGAATTTGAAGTTTATGGCTTTACCTCCTGATCGAATATTAAGAATCAATAATTTCTTGGGACTTGCTCTTCAAAAGTATGGACAAAATGTTGCCAATATTGGGGATATACTTCATGTTGCTAGAACACCAGCAAGAGCATTAATTGCGTTATTCAGACCTATGCTAATAAAGATATTTGGACTTGAAAAACTGAAAGCAATTAAGAAACAAATTGAGGGGAAGAATAGATATGAGTAATAACGAATGGGTATATTATCTATATGGAAGTATAAGACTTGGTTTAAACCGCATATTAAAACGTACAAGAGAAAGTGCTTATAATTTTATTTATATATACACACAGCAGGATTATAAAGAAATTATAGAATCAATTGGTGCGTTAAATGGTCAACGTGTACCTGATGATATGATTAATCAGTCTGATCTTTTTTGCGGAGAAAATATATTGGTCGCTCCTGTTAAGATTAAAACGAAAACATTGTCGTATGCGCAAGACACAAACCTATCTACAGAAGAACGATGGATAAAATGTATAGATTGGGCTAAGATACAGCCTGGGTGGAAAAACTCTGGTTTGTATCATACAGCGTATACTAAGGAAACGGGTAATTGGTGTTTATCTAATTGGATCTGGACAAGCGCTGCAATTGGACGGCTTCTTTGTACTGTTAATCCCTCCGAGGGGATTTCTGTTGCAGATGCTTTTATCGAACGACAGCTTGATGAAGGTGGGTGGATTGTCCGTTATGACATTATCAAAGGGAATCTTATTAGATTAGCTGCTCCGAATGATTCTGCTTATATTGCTAATAATTCTCTTATTCCTGCTTATCGTGTGTCAGGAAATATGAAATACCTGTTAGCTTCTAAGAAATGTGCTGAATGGATAATGAGCACCGCTTTAGACAACGGTTTAGTTCCATTTGGTTATGATATAGATAAAAGTGAATGGATAACAGATCACAATATTGTAGACATAGGATTTACTGCCGGCCTTTTTTGTCAGCTATACTATGAAACTGAGGAAGAAAAGTATTTGGAATTTGCCAAATCTTTTATTTCAGCTTATATCGATACGTTTTATGACGAAGAATCCGGACTGTTTTCTACATATATTGGAAGTAAGGGGGAACGACGCGGAGGATTTTTCAGCAGAGGGCAGGCATGGGCTCTGGAAGGGCTTATTCCTGTATATGAAATTACAAGCGATATAAAAATTTACAATATTATTGAAAGACTAGTCTTAAAGATAATGAGTAATCAATTGTCAAATGGGGGCTGGCCTTGTAATTTTCAGGGCATAAGAAGATTGATGGGAGAAGACTGCAAGGGGATACCTTGCATTGCAAAAAGTTTAGGTATATGGGCAAAGCACTCAAAAAGAAGCAGTGAAATCATTAATAGTGTAAAATCAGCCCTCAAATGGTGTGTAGATC
>Ga0079305_1001540_pt1 | contig 28655 bp, 18 predicted proteins | sample LMS_cellobiose_e_FD_79183 | JGI IMG/M metagenome (GOLD analysis project Ga0079305, IMG submission 79183) | Rumen-fistulated moose microbial communities from Alaska, USA - LMS_cellobiose_enrichment | ecosystem: Host-associated > Mammals > Digestive system > Stomach > Rumen fluid ... | reverse complement strand
TTATGGTTGAAAACGTGATACATCGCACGCTCGATGTAACCTGAAACAATCTGCTGCACTTTCCGCATCTGTTCGCGCGTCCGGTCCATGAATTGACGCAGACGCGACCCGATCAATTCAGCCGGAGGCGGCGGCAAAACAGGCGCTTTCCAAGGCTGGATACCGCCCGAAATATCCATGACCAGCTTCCGCTCCGTTGGAATTTTGACCAGACGGTCTTTGAAAAATTCTTTCTCCGGAACATGGAGCGCCAAATCTTTACGACCGCGGGAACACGCCACATAAAACGCCTGGCCGGACATTTTTTCCGCCGCGACCACTACGTTTTTGGAGGTCATTCCCTGCGAAGAATGCGACGTGATGACCCAGCCGTATTTGAGTCCGCGGAAGTTTTCCGGCAGCCGGACCGTCTGCAATTCCTTCCGGTTGTGATCCAGCAGGACAAACTCATTCGGATTCCCCGTCGCAATCGCCAAACTGCCGTTATTTATCTTGTATTCCGGAGTTTTCAAGTTCACCGTCAGACGCACAACATCGCCTCTGGCGATCGCCAATTCGCGAGCTTCGCCGACATCCAGACGGTCCTTTAACTGCCTTGGATTTACGTATTGCCCGTTGGAGAGCAGCAGCTTTTTCCCCTCGATTGCCTTGACTTCGAACATCTCGCCGGCATTGCCGAGCTCCTTGATTTTGGAGGTCAGGAAAACCCGCATCCCCGGTCGATAATGCGCTACATCCGCAATTTTTTCGGCAGTCCAGCTCCACGACCGGAAGGCTTCAACCGGCCGTTCGGAAGCCGGATCCAGCGCACCTTTCGACTTCATTTTCGCCCGGATTTTCTCGGTCAAAAGTTCGCATTCCCGGTTGGTCGGAGAAACGGCAATGCAGTCCAGAGGACGCTTCCCGTCCTCGGTCAGACGCAGGAAACTCTCCGCCGCGGCATCCAGATACCGCCCATGATTTTCATGGATAAAGCCGTGCGAATCCAGCTGCTCGAACGCGCCGCCGACATCGCCGTCCGACGCCATGAGAATGCCGCGCCGGTATTCCTCATCCTGCTGACGGTGGATCTCGGTGAGTTCCGTTTTGTCGATTTCCGAATATTTTTCCAGCAGCCGGAAGAAGTCTCCGGCCTCCACGGAACTGTGCTGACGCTCGTCACCAACGAACAAAATCCGGTAATCGTGCTGCAAGGCGAGCTGCATCATTTCATGTCCCTGGCGGACCGAATTCAGCCCCGATTCATCCACGATCAGATACGATCTGTCGGGCGGCAGCTGCCCCGGATCGAGCAGGAATTTCGCCACGGTCTGCGCCGATCCGAACCCCTCGGACCGCAGCACATCCACCGCCGAATTGGTCGGCGCGACCAGGTGAATGTTCCCGACTCCGGCATGTTTCAGGCACTTGCAAAGTTCCTGCAAAGTCGAAGTTTTGCCCGCACCCGCAACCCCTCGGAAGATTTGAAACTTGTTTTTGCTGCCCAGAATATCCTCGATCACCGCCTTCTGCGCCGAATGGTCGAAGGTATCCTGCGAGTCCGAGAACGGCATGTATCCCGACCGCAGCGGCGTTTCAAATTCCTTCATCAGACTCGCCAGTTTCAGGATCTCCGCCTCGTGGTTCATGTGCTCGCGCGTAGTAAGGTAAGGATTCGCGGAAGGCTCTTCCAAATTGACCAGTTCGGGCAGCGATGCGACATCTTTTTTCAGTTCGTCGAGGTTCACTTTCCCGAGATTCTGATTCAGAATTTCCGCCAGAAGTTTGTCCTCGGTGATCACGCTTTCGCGCTCGAACAATTGCGCCGCAACCTTCCGGACCGCATCCATCCGTTGCTCGTCGGAGAGCCACGGAGCGAACATTGCGCCCCGGTCGACAGCCCGGAAAAACAACTTTTTCAACTGCGCTTTCTCCTCGTCGGAGAACAGCGCCAACTTATGACTTTTGACCTGCGCGTCGGTCCGGGAGAGCATCTTGCGGCTGCGCGTCAGCAGCGTCAGCTGTCCCACTTCGTCAATCGTCGGCTGCCGTCCATGCGTCTCAACGAAACGTTCGATGGCAGCATCTATCTGTTCCCGTCGCCGGGAGCAGCGCTTCAAAATTTCTTCCGAAACACCCTTGATTTCGAACCCGACCAGTTCCCCTTTGTCGCGGTATTTCTTTTCCAGATCATACCCCAGAAGACCGCATTCCTCCGCCAGTTTGTTCAGGTAAACCTTGCTGGCATAGCGGATCGCGCGGACCATTTCGCGGCTCTGCAAAGCCTTATATTTACCGTTACTGTCGCGCGTGACATTGACGATCACATTATGGGTATGGAGTTGCGGATCCAGCAGCCGGCTGGAATTGTGATGGTACTCCGCGTAGATGAAATTGCCGGTGAATTCGATGTTGTCCGTGTTCGCATTGATCCCCGAACGGAGGCGGACAGACGCGAACCGTTCCATCTCTTTCATCGCCAGCCGGACCGCCCTCTGATGCGCCTTTTCCAGACGCTCGTCGAACAGCGACATGATCGAAACCGACTTCTGGGCCGAACATTGGAAGTCATAAAACCGGACCGCGTTTTCGACATTCCGGGCGGTCAACTTCTTACCGGAAACGGGATCGATATTCTGCTGGAACGCGGAGAAAACCGACTGTTCAACCGCCTTATTCGAGAGCCCGAAATCCTCCGCTAGGGAGCCATGCCAAACCCCTTTGACGGCTTCGTGTTCGGAAAAATAATCGTTGCAGGAGAGATGCTGACGGTAGAAGTCCGCCCCTTTTCCTCGCGTCGCCTTGATCCTGGCACAGGTAAACATTTCACCACACTTTCGGGGTTGGATTGTCTACCTCTGCTTGACAAAGCAGGAAAAGCTGATTGTATAAAAACCGAATATACCCCCGAAAACCGGTTTGTCAAGTCCGAAAATGGAAATTTTCGAAATCCTTCCGATAATGGAAGACGCTCTTACCCTAAGCTCCGCTTGGGTATAGATAAAATAGCGATATAAAGAGATAAATTATCTGTATTAGACCAGAATATATCCAGATAAAATATCCCTTAATTATTTGCCTTTTATCGTTTGAAAAAACACCTGATCGAGGCTATAATACCGACAAAGGAAAATTGAACGGAATGGAGAAAGAAAGAAGATGAAAGCAAAAAGGAAAATGCCGAAATCGCCGGGTCCGCACAGTCCGAAACTGGCGCCGCTGGAATCCGAAATCATGGAGCAGCATTTACAGGGAAAGACGATAGCCGCAATCCAGAAATGGCTCAAGACGGAGAAGAAAATCTCCATCGCATATTCGAACCTTTACAACTTCATCCATCGCCGTGCGGAAAAATATTCCGCAACGTCGGGCACATCCGTGATCCTGCACTTCATGCGGCTGAAACCGGAAGTCCGGGAAGAAGTCCTCCAAATCCTCCTGATGCTGATGCACAAGGATCTCCAACATCAAAGATCAGACAAAAAAGAAAGCACCGCGACACGGCAAACGAAAGCGAAAACCGTTCCCGCAGATTTCCTGACCATTCGCCCTGACGACTCTTTTGGTCTGAAAAAATTGAAACGTCTCGCCACGCTCGACTGCACTCAATTGGAAAATCTGCCGGACGATTTGAAGCCGGAAAAGAAATAATGACCGGAAGCATGACGGCGGTCTCTCGATATGAAGAAACGATGTTGTTCTGTTGACTTTATTGGACGAATTATTTGACTGCCATTTTCAAATTCGGTACGGTCTGACCCGTCCGGATGAAAAATTCCGTGCGGCGGTTCGGCACGTTTTCGCCCCGTTCCGCAGCCTGGAACATCTCCCAGAATGTCGCCGCTATATCTTTCGGGTTGTTGGTGATCACAGTTACTTCCGGGACCAGTTTTTCGTGAATGTCATCGCAGCTGAATACCGCCAGATCCTTCCCGATCCGGATCTTGTGTTTCCGGCAGAAGGAATACAGAGCCCGGATCGCCGCCCCAGGCACGATCAGCGCCTCGGGTTTCGGGTCGGTTTTCATCATCTTTTCCAATCCCGCTTCCACATTTTTATAGTGTTCAGCGCAATGCAGCACCCAGGCGGGGTCGACCCGAAGGCCGTTTTCCGCCATGATCCGGTAAAAATCCATCAGGCGGAGCACCTGCACCGGGTAACGAGCCACATCGACCCCGCAGAAATGCAGATACCCGATTCGCTGATAACCCCGCTTGAACAGATAATCCAGCTGGCGCACGGTCATATCGGACGCGCCCCGCAGTTCCGTGGTCACCGGATCCTGATGCCGCGGCAGCAGCTCCAGACAGATTTTCATCCGTTTTTTCAGACAGAGGGCGAAATCCGGAATGGCGGCGCTCCCGACAATGCACCTCGTGATCCCGCCCCTGACCAGTTCCCAGGTTAGTTCTTCCGGCAGGCGGTCCATGGTATTTTCCATGGTGATCTTCCAGCCGTCCGCCGCGGCGAGTTCGATCAGCCGACGGTAGAGGAGCCCGAAAAATGAGGTGTTTTCGTCCGAACCCAGATCCTGCCAGTTCAGCAGACGGATCTCGCGCTGTTTTTCTTCGGGTTTGATCCGGTAGATCCCGCGGTCCGGGTCGATCCGGATCAAGCCGTCCTTCTTTAGGGCATCCAGCGCATGGGAAACGGTGATCTGTCCGGTCCCGGTCCGTTCCATGATCGTGCGGATCCCGGGCAGCCGCCCGCCATACGGCAGTTGAAGCAAGGCATCCAGCAGATAACCGGTCACTTTCCGCACGTTCCGGCTGCGTATTCCTTCTTTCGGATTCATGGCTGGGGCTCCTTTGCGTTTTCAGTAATATAGTCCGCCTCGGCACGATTGCAAGCCGTATTGATTACCATACTGATTTTTCAAACCCGTCATGTTTTTTAAACATTTCTCCCTGTTTGAATCTTGTAGAAAAATGGGAAAACAATTACAATAATACTCGGCGAATATGCAGAGAAAATACCGTTTAGAGGAAGTCCGCAGGAGAAATTTGAATATGAGCAATAAAATGAAAACGACCATTTTGCCGTTTGCACCGAACCGGGTGCTGCGGCTTTACCTCGGGGGATCGGGGATCGACCGGCTCTGCGGAATCGAACCCGCGGAAGATTCCCGGTATCCGGAAAACTGGATCGCTTCCTGCATCGAAGGAAACGGCCGGGCGTATCATTCACCCGGACACGGGATCAGCAAGATCCGGCTGGGCAATGCACTCGTCAGTTTCCCCGAATATCTGGAGGAACACGCGGTCGAACTGCTCGGGGAGAAACATATCCGCCGTTACGGAGCCGATCCGGCCGTGCTGGTGAAACTGCTGGACTCCGCCGAACAGCTTCCGCTGCAGGTGCATCCGACCAAAGCGGACGCGCGCAAATACCTGAATTCGGATTACGGCAAAACCGAAGCATGGATCGTCCTCGCCACGAGGAAAGTCAACGGGAAAAACCGTATCTGCTGGTCGGCTTCAATGAACAGCTGGACCCGGAAATTTTCACGAAGGAATGTCTGGCGGGGAAATTCGAGCGCGGACTCGGAATGCTGAACCGGATCGAGGTGGCGGCGGGGGATGTAATCATCATCCGCGGCGGCGTGCCGCATGCGATCGGACCGGGCGTGACCATGGTCGAGATCATGGAACCGAGCGACTGGGTGGTCATTCCGGAAATCGAATGCTGCGGCGTCAGCTTGAACGAAAAACAGCGGTTTATGGGTATCTCCCCAAAAACAGCGGTCGGGATGTTCGATTTCACGCTGCTGACGCCGGAAGAGATCCGGGCGCGTTTTTCACCCGTCCCGAAGCTCATCCGGGAAACGTCCGAGGGGTGTCTGCGGACCCTGATATCTTCCGAAAACTGCGAACTCTTTTCCGCGTATGGACTCAGCGTGGACGGGAACTGGGAACTGGAAAATCCGGGTTCGAGCGGGATCGGGATCGTGACGGAAGGGACGCTTGATTTTGACGGGATACGTCTGCGGGCGGGGGAAATTTTCTTCCTGCCGTATGAACTCAAAAAACTGCCGGTTTGCGGCAGGGGAAAAATGATCCTGATCAGGCCGCCCGCCGCCTGACGGAATGACTGTGAACGAAACGATATCGACAGGAGAATGGAAATGCTGGAATCTGGAAAACTGGAAATCGGCCTGAATTACTGGGCTTCGGAAAACGCCACGCGGATGTGGAAACACTGGAACGCGGCGAGCGTGGAAAAAGATCTGAAAACGCTGGAAGAGCATGGAATAGGACTGCTGCGGGTATTTCCGCTGTGGCCGGATTTCCAGCCCATCCGACTGCTGCAGTACAGCGGATCGAAGGAGGTCACCGACCGGGAAGTGTGTCTGGGAGAAGAGGAACTTCCGCTGCCGGATACTCCCGCGGGCCGGGCGGGGATGGATGAAACCATGCTGAAACGTTTCCGGGAATTCTGCGACCTGGCGGAACGGCATCACATCAAGCTGATCGTGGCGATCATGACGGTCCACATGACCGGACGCCATTACGTGCCGCCGGCGATGGAAAACCGGGACATCTTCAGCGATCCTTTCGCACTGAAATGGGAGATGAAATTCTACGACTGCTTCGTCCGGACGATGAAAGACCATCCGGCGATCGCCGCCTGGGAAACCGGCAACGAAATGAATTACACGGCCCCGATCAAGAGCGCGGATCATGCATGGGTATGGACGAAAATGATGCACGACATCATCCGTCTGGCCGATCCGGACCGTCCGATCATGGGCGTGATGGCGGAAGGACTGAACCCGATGAAGTCGAACTGGCTCATCGCCGACCAAGGGGAACTAGCGGATTACGCGAGCGTCCACCGGTATGACATCCTGAATGCGGCGGCCTCGGACGGCTTCCTGCATGTGCGGAACCTTTACCGTGCGGCGGGGGAATGCCGGATCATCGGCGACATCGGCGGGAAACCCTGTTTCACTGAGGAAACCGGCAACTGGCGCAATATTGCCTTGTCGCTGGCAGGAATGGGACATACGCTGAAATGTCTGCTGTGGAATGCATGGGCAGAGGACTGCCGGGCGTTCCTGTGGTGGTGCGCGTTCGACCAGACGCATCTGAATTTTGCACCTTACCATTGGGGCGACTGGCCGGGACTGGAACACGGCGTATTCACTGCCGAACGCAAGGCGCATCCTGCGGCGGAAGCCATGCTCGGGTTCCGGAAAATGCTGGATGGTCTGCCGTTCGCCACCCTGCCGGAAATGAAGCCGGATGCGGTCTGTCTGGTCGATGACATGGAAGTCGCCTCGGCGGCGTGTCTGCTGGCGCGGCAGGCGGGTATCAACCTGAAATTCCAGGCAGCCCGAGCCGCTCTGACCGATTCGCCGCTGTATTTCCTGCCGTCCGTGACCGACCGCGGGGGAATCTCGCTGGAAGACTGGCGGAAACTGCTGGACAAAGTCAAATCGGGCGCGGTCTGTTTCCTTTCGGCGGACGACAGCAACCAGCCGAATCTGCGGGATTTCTGCGGCATGGAGGTGTCCCGCCGCCGCAAAGCGCTGGGGGTGATGGAATGCGAGCTGGACGGCGAAACGCTTTCGCTGAAACGCGAATGGGAAAAGACGATCCAGGTCGAAAGCGCTGAAGTCTTGCTGTCGGACCGAAACGGCAATCCTCTGCTGCTCAGGAACCGTTACGGCGATGGGACGGTCTACATCCTCACGTTTTCGCTGGAAAAAAACCTGGCGGAAACATCCAGAGGATTTGATGCGTCGTGGTGGAAGATCTATCGGATGGTCTTGAGCAAGGATCTGCTGGTCCGCTTATCCGATTCCGCAGTGATTCTGACCGAACATTATTTCAGCCATGACAGGGCAGCGGTCATTGCTGTGAACTGCTCGGATGAAGGAAAAGAGATCGTGCCGGAAATGAATTCCGGTTGGAAAATCGAAAGCGTTCACGGAGACGGAACTGAGGCTGGCGGGAAATACCGCCTTCCTCCGGGCGGCGGGATGATTTTCATTCTCTCCTGTCATCCATAAGATTTGAAGTCGAAAAGGCATTGATGACCGGAAGCATGACTGCGTTCTTTCGATATGTTTAGGAGGAAAAGCAGATAGATTTTAACTGTGCTGGTTTTTCCGGTATTGATCGGGTGTCATGTTGTATTCCTGAACAAATCTTTTATAGAACGCATTGGGACAGGAATAATGGAGCTCCTGGATGATCCGGCAAACGGGAAGGTCCGTTTCCGTCAGGAGCCTGGCACCACTTTGCATTTTCAGTTTCAGCAGATACTGGACCGGCGTGACCTGAAACACTTCTTTCCATTTACGGAAAAACGATGCCCGGGAAAAGCCGTTTGCACTCGCGACCTCGTCCAAATTGATTTTCTCATGCAGATGCTGCTGAAACCAGACCGAAATATTCCGAATCCGGTCAGCCTCGGTCTGACTTTCCTGCCGATTGGTGTTTGCATAACAGATTTCCCGGTAAAGTTGAAAACAGACCCAGTCTATCTCATCCGCCGCGCCGGGTGAATAAAGCCGACGGCAAAGACTTTTGAATTTTTCTATAAGACGTTTAATTTCGTCTGTCATAAAAAACGCTTTGCTTGAACGGTCCGGATACAGCCCCAGTTCCCGGAATTTTTCCAGCAATTCCGCCGGGTAGCCGAATGCGATCGTGTCGCGCGGAGTTTCGGCTGACAGCAGATGTTCTCCGCCGGGCATTTTCCAGACTGCGTGAGGAAACGGTTCATGGATCGCTTCCCCGTTGATGATATCGTGACACTTCTCGCTTTCCGAACTCAGCCGGATGTTGATCTCGAAACGGTTTTCCGGAGTCCTGCCTCGGCCGGATTTCTGCTGATAAATCCGGTCCTGGCAGAAAAACAGCATATTTACCTGAAACGGAAATTTTCCGGTCCGGGAGATCCGTGCTATGTCGTAGGTGATCCAATCCATATCAAAATCCTTTCCGTATCATAATTTAATATAAAAATCGGATTTTACAAGCCTTTTTTTATTTTAATGATACGATTTATCAGCATATTTTGATATGATTTATTATTGACAAAAAGCCGTTTTCATGTATAATTAAGACCATTGCAGAAAACGGAAATTCATACAGAGAGGAGATTTGACCAAAATGGAAAAACATTTCATGAACAGTGACACTGCAATCCGGCAGTTCAAACGTCAAGGCAGCGATTATTTTACCCTGATAGAACTCCTCGTCGTGATCGCGATCATCGCCATTCTCGCGGGAATGCTGCTGCCGGCTTTGAACAAAGCGCGGGAGACGGCAAAAAGCATTTCCTGCGCTTCGAATCTGAAAACCATTGGAACCGCCGGAAATCTTTACACGGACGACTACGATGGATGGATCGTTCCCGGGAGAATGAAACCTGCTCAGGGAGACGATGCTGCAGACCGCAAATACATCTGGTATGGAATCCTTTCCGGTAAGGGGGGCGGCAAAAATTACGGTCTTTCGACTGGCAGGTTCGAGAAGAGCAATGACACTTCCATGGGACCGGGGTCATTTTTCTGTCCGAGCGACAATCAGGAATCAATGCGCAAAAATTATACGAGTTACAACATCAACTATGGCCTTTCCGGTGCGTTGAATGCGGGCGGAAGTCAAGTTATCTCAAGTTATGCGAGAAAGCTGCGTTGTCTGACCCAACCGACAAAAGCGATTTTCGTAGTCGAGCGAGCCCCCAAATATGCGGCGTGGGGAATCAACCACATCATCGGTATCGGTTACCGTCACGGTATGAAAGATGACCGGGAGGAAACAGGACCGAGCATCAACAGCGGCTCCCCTGCCATTTATTATTATCTGTTGGGTCGAACCAATGTTTCCTACATGGACGGACATGCAGAATCCAAGAGCATTAAGGATTTGGCGAGTGCCAATCCCAGCAATATGTATGCTGCGATGACCAGCAGCAAGCCGGAGGAATGCGGTTTTGACAGAAATCAGGGGATTCCCGCAAATCAAATCTACAAATAAGAGAATTAAACATGAATCTGAAAGTTTATAGTCTGCTGTTCGCGTTGTTGACGATTTTTGCCTTGTCGGCCGAGGAATTGAATTTTGATGCCAAACTTTCCGGCTGGAAAGCATCCAACCGACGGAGAGTCTCTTTCATGCAGATGAAGGAAAACAGTTCTCCAGCCGTACGGCTCACCAATGACAACAAAAAATCCGCAACGCTCTACCGCGAACTCGCACTGGAACCCAATACACGATATGTGCTGAGTTTTGCCATCAAGGGCGAAGGAATCGGGGCGGATTCCGGCGAGGGGGCGCGAATCGTCCTCAATGCGGGGAACAAGTGGCAGCGGATCACCTGTCTGCTGGGGAACGAACCGGAAACCGGCACTTTCGGCTGGCGCAAGGGCGAAGGCGTCATCGACACTTCGCTGTTTCCTGACAGCAAGATTAGAGTAGAACTCAATCTTACCGGTCCGGGAACGGTCTGGTTCAAGGAACTCAAGGTCGAGAAAGAACCGCCCCGCGCGACCGGAATGGAAAATTTGACCGACGCATTGAAGTTCGACCGCAAACTTTCCGGCTGGACCATCTCCTCCGGGAAAAATGTCGCGGTGGATGAAACGATCAAGGTCGGGGCGATGTCGGTGCGGCTTACCAACAACGGCGAACGGAAAAACACCAGTGTCGGCAGAATACTCGAGTTGGAACCAAATACGCAGTATGAACTTACTTTCTACATTCGGGGAGAAGGAATCGAGAATGATAAAAACCTTGGCGCGAGGATCATGCTTAATGCCGGCAGAAAGTGGAGACGTATCACCTCGCTTCCCGGCAATCAGCCGGAAACCGGCAGTTTTGACTGGCGGCAGGGGCGAGGCATCATCGACACTTCGCTGTTCCCCGACAGCAAGATCAAGCTTGATCTTACGCTGACCGGCAAGGGAACGGTCTGGTTCGACGACCTCGTGATTGTCAAAAAAAAGTAAATCCGAAGCCATAACAAAAGGCGGGCTGTCCGCCTCGTTTCACAAAGCACATAACAACACTATCCGAAGTGCCGCCCTGGTTCCGCAGGGTGTCTTCGGATTTTTCGCGCCCCGTGAAGCGGTCAAGCTCCGTTTGTTTATAGATGGCGATGCGGAAAAGTATGAATATACGCTGACTGTCAAAGATGATACAGGTAAAACCGTTTTTACCCAGGAGAAGAAGCCGCTGGCTGGCGGGATCGAACTTCCTGCCCAGCCCCGCGGGTATTATGTCGCGGAAAGCGATCTCTATGCGGAAGGTAAAAAAGCCTACACGATACAGGGAGGATTTGCAGTCGCTCCGTTTCCCGGCAAACGCGATCCATTCTTCCAGTTCGGGTTCGGCGTGATTCCGGAACTGCATGACGGCTACAAGCGGATCGGATGCGGATCTGTCGTGATGAAATTGAACTGGCGGATGGCGCTTGGACATCGCAATGTGAAACGAATCGTAGATTATCTGCTGAATGTCGCCTACAAGCCGTTCCTGGAGTCGGGAGAGTTTCAGCTGGTTGCCGGTCTCGGGACATCGCTGCCTCGGGCGAGTGTGCGTTCTCCAAAGGAGTTGGAGCAAGGAATGCCGCTCATGAACGATGATGTAATCAAGCTCTATACGGACTTTATTGCTGAAATCGCCCCGCAGCTCAAGGGAAAAGTCAAGGTGTGGGCCATTGGACAGGAGACGCCTTCCAACGCGACGGTGAGCTCCAAATACGTCGGCACTTGGAGCGAGGCAATGGCAAATTTTGTTACGTTAACCCGTCTCGGCTCCCGGCAGCTGAAAAAACTGAATCCTGAAATCAGGATTGCGGCGGGCGGCAACAATATATCCGAACGGACCGACGACATCGAACCTGTCCAGATGGGCGACATTGTCCGTGAATTTGACATCTATTACATCGACGCTTACACGGGCAACTGGGATCTTGCCAAAGGCGGAGTGGTTGGGCCAGAGGTCGATCTGATGAAATTCTACCGCAAGGCTTCGGCACTGTCGGTCCGGCTTGGCAAAGGGAAAGCCATCGCCAATAACGAAACAGGATATTCCATTTCTTACGGCGCTCCATTTGACCGGGAGTTGGCACTGGAGCAGGCGCGGCTAACCGCGCGGAGCCTGATCATCTCCAGGGCGGCTCCTGTCCTCTGTTATGAACTCTTCCGCCCCAACGATGTCAATCGCGTACCCAAAGATGATTCCGCCATGCATATGTCCACGATTTGGAAGACGATTCCGGTCGGCAAGAATTTCCACCGGGTTCCTCTTCCCGGCGGTGCTATGTATGCGACAGCCGCTGCCGAACTCGCTTTCGTGAAATTCGAAGCGGAGATCATCGGCGGCAGCATCTATTCCTATGTTTTCACCAAGCCGGATGGCTCAACGCTTGTCACGTTATGGGATATTGAGAAGGAACAGCCTTTCCAGGCGGAACTCCCGGCAGGAAGCCGGGTGCTCAATATGTATGGGCGCGATCTCTCCGGCAAACCGCTTGCAATCAGCCCCGATCCGCTTTACATCACCATTCCGCAGGCAGCGCCAAGTGTTGCGAAGTTTATGCGTGAAGCTGTCGCGGTGAATTCGCCCGAGGTGGTCTGTACCGCCTTGCCGGGTGCGGTTTTCGTCCGCAGTCTGATCCGGGAAAGCCGCGAAGGGGAAATCCGTATGCCCGGCAGCAGTCCGGTCAAGGTGAAGATTCTCCCCGGCAAAGTCAACACCTTTGCAATGAAAGTTTCCTCCCGCAGCAAACTGGTAATCGGATCGCGGGAATACGAGATCCCGCTGGAAAAATTGCCGATTTGCAAACTGCGCCGTGTTTCCAGTCTTGCCGAACTGCGGAAAGGCAAGCCGGGAATATTGCAGGTTCCCGACCATGTCCGACCGCTGGAAGCGCTGCAACCGGAACGGTGTTATTTCCGTTCGGAGGGGTTTAACCCCAACGGGCACAATGTCTCAGTAAAATATTGGGTCGGGTATGACGACAAGAACTTCTATCTCGCGGCAGAGGTGGATGATCCTGTGCATGTTCAGCGCCATACCGCCAGAGAGATTTGGCGCGACGACTGCTTGCAGTTTGTGTTGTCGCCAGCGGATTATCCGCCTTCTTCGATGCTGCTCTCAAGTGAGAAAAAACCGAATTCCGAATATAACTTCGGTTTGGCATTGACACCCAAAGGCATCCAGCTTGTGAAACTTCTTGGAAATGACGCGGGAATAAAAGATTATCCGGCAAAAGTCACCAGAAAAGGAAGTCTGACCTGTTATGAAGTCGCCATTCCCTGGAAAGCGGTAGGCGGCAAAGCCAAACGATTCGGATTTCTCGTGTGGGACAACAACAGTCCGTCTCATGCATCTGCACCGTACCGGGTGGAATTGACTCCCGGGATTGCGGGGGGCGCAGACTCCTCGAAACTTGCCAGGGTGGAATATGAATAACGACTTTGAAGGTTTGAAGCAAGCACTGATGGGAAACGAATAAATGAAAGAAAAATCTTATGATGTGGTGGTCTGCGGCGCCGGTGTCGCAGGAGTCGCAGCCGCCGTTGCCGCCGCCCGAAAGGGTGCGAAAACCGCGATCCTCGAAAAACAATGTCTGCTCGGCGGGCTGGCGACCTCCGGACTGATTTACATCTATCTGCCGCTGTGCGACGGAAACGGGAAACAGTTGGCATACGGTCTCGCCGAAGAGATGCTCAAACGCTGTGTGGAATACGGTCCGTTCGACATCCCGGAACAATGGGGCGGTCCGACAGGAGGAGAACCGGGCTGCATCGAGGCGAAAAACGGCCGATACGCCTGTTGTTTCTCTCCCGCGGGGTTCACGCTGACACTGGATAAAATGCTGGTGGAAGCCAACGTCGATCTGTGGCTGGATACGCTGATTACCGATGCACAGAAAGACGGGAACCGGATCGTGTCCGTCGATGCCGTGAACCTTTCCGGGAAAACCCGGATCAACGGCAAATGTTTTGTCGATGCGACGGGCTGTGCACAAACGGTGAGACTCGCGGGTGCGAAAACCCTGTCCGAGGTGAATCACATCACGCCGTGGGTCATGGAAATGGCATCCGATCCGTCGTTCTTTCATTTCACGGAATCGCTGCACGTTCAGGATTTCGGGAAACATACGGAAGAATACGCGATGGAACCGCCGTATGACGGTCGGAAAGTCTCGGAATTTGTCCGCCGCAGCTGGCGGATATTGAGAGAGCATTACGACCGGTTCAGTCGGGAGGAACGGAGGAAAAATTATCCGGTGCATTTGCCCGCCATGCCGCAGCTCCGGAAAATCGCGCATATCGATGCGTTGTACAACCTGACGGAATCGGATGTCGGCAAACATTTCGAACATTCCATCGGGGCAACGGGCAACTGGATCCATCCCGATCCGGGCTGGGAAGCGCCGTATGAATCGCTGGTTCCGAAAGATCTGGACGGGCTGCTCGCCGCCGGCCGCTGTATCGGTGCGGAAGGTTATGCGTGGGAGATATTCCGGGTCATTCCAGCCGCAGCGCTGACGGGCGAAGCCGCGGGGATCGCCGCCGCCTTGTGTGCCCGGAACGGACTCGTCCCGAAAGCTCTGCCGTATGATTTGCTGAAAAGGCATCTGAACAGCCTGAAAAGCTGATCCGGCTTATTCTTTCCCCTTTTTCCGGTATTGGTCGGGCGTCATGCCGTATTGCTGTGCGAATCGCTTGTGGAAGGCGGTCGTGCCGGAAAAATTGACCTCGCGGACGATGGCAGCGACGGGCATGTTCGTTTCCTGAAGAAAACGCGCGGCCGCTTCGATTTTCAGGTTCAGGATATACTGCACCGGGGTGATTTGAAAAATCTGTTTCCATTTCCGGAAAAACGAGGCACGGGAAAAACCATTCGAGCGGGCAAGTCCATCCAAATCGATCGGCTCGGAATAATGCATCTGCAGCCAAAGCGAAATATTCCGGATCTTTTCCGTATCGTCATGACTTTCCCTCTTCAGCAGATGCGAATAAAGGATCTCGCGATAGAGATGAAAACAGACCCAGTCGATCTGATCGGCCACGCCGGGCGTGTAGAGCTGCAGACACAGTTTGCGGTAATCATCCGCGAGCCGTTCGATTTCCGGCGTCAGTGAAAACGACATGCTGTCCAGCTCCGGATACAGTCCGAGCCTGCGGAACTCTTCAATCTGTTCCGCCGGATAGCCGAATGAAATGGCGTCCCTGGGCTTGTCGATGCTGAAACGGTGCTTCCCGCCCGGTTTCTTCCAGACCAGGTTCGGAAAACTTTCTTCGATCGGATGACCGTTGATGACATCGCGGCAAACCGAGCCGCGCGGTTCCAGCCGGATGGAAAATTCCAGCAGATGTTCCGGCGTCATGCCCGATTTGATCTCCACCGTGTGCCGGCGGGAAAAATAGAGCATTTTTACCCGGAACGGAAAACTGCCGAGCCGGGCGATATTCTCAATGTCGTAATTCAGCCATTCCATATCGGAAATATCCCTGCCGTGTTGATAGACGTTACGATAATTTATCCTGATTTGAGAAAAATTCAAGTGTCGATTTTTTGCGTCATAGAGTGAAATGATATGATTTAACTATGAAAATTAATACGATTTAATCTTGTAAAAGCAAGATTTTCAGCTATAATATAACCATGAAAACGTTACGGATCAATCAAAATATAAACGAAAGGGAAAAAGCCATGACTGAATTGTGCCAAAAGAAATCGAAACCGGATCTGCGGATTTTCACCTTGATTGAGCTACTGGTCGTGATCGCGATCATCGCGATTCTGGCGGCCATGCTTTTGCCGGCGCTGAACAACGCCAAGGAGACAGCCCGAAAAATATCTTGCACCAACAAGCTGAAAGCATTGGGAACGTTCTGGCAGTTCTATGTGGATGGGTCCAACGGATTCATGGTCCCCAACAAACATAAACTTCCCGGAAGTCCGGGAGCAGCAAACACGAAACATGATTATTTTGCTGCATTCATGATCGTGGCACCTGAAGCGCAAATGCCCTGCCACATGAGTTACAATGAGCTGGTTTCCGCTACGTCCGGATCCGACCGGGCTGCCCGCGGCAAGGCGGCCCGTCAACATTTCGGCAAATATTTCCAGTGTCCCAGCCAGCCGGATAAAAATCCAAGGTCAGGGGAATATGACTGGACCTTCAACACTATTCCCATGCCGACCGGTTACGGCTATAATTATCTGATCCGGCTGGAGAAACCGGCGGCGAATCCGAAACTGGCGGTCAGCAATATTTCAGAACTAAAAAGTTATTCTGTTTCCTCTCTGCCACTGATGGGGGATCTGTGGAAAACCGACATCATTTCCTATCAGGGGACCAACACGCAGAAGGCATTCTGTCTGCCCCGTGACAGCGAAGCGGAAAATCTGCAGCCGTGGTGGGGAGCCAACGGCGCACACCAGAAAGGCAGCAATTTCCTCTGGGTCGACGGACATGCGAGTTTTCTGACCCGTCGACCAGTGAATTATCTGACTGATCCCTGGTCCAAATAAATATCCCGTTCAACTGGAAAGGACAATAAGAAATGAAGAAAATCCTCTCTGTTTTGTGCGTCATATCCGTTATTTGTCTGTGGGCGACGGAAAAAGATTTTTCGTTCAAACCCGGATTGCCCGGCTGGCAGAAAAACAACCGGACAGTCTCTTTCGATCCCGCGGTGAAGATCACCAAGCCGGGATCGCTGAAACTGACTGGGAAGGGTTCGGTTTCAAGGACGGTCCGGCTGGAACCTGATGCCGAATATGAAATCTCGGTGTATATCAAAGCCAAAGATGTGACAGGGGACAATTTCAAAGGGGTGCTGCTGCGCTTGACCGATGGGAAAAAATACTTTGCGGTCACGGGCGACCCGAAAAATCTGCCGAGACAAGGAACATTCGACTGGACGAAATGCTCGCGGACGGTGAAAAGCTCGTTTTTCGGCAAAAGCGAAATCACGGTCATGCCTGTCCTGACCTGTGACGGGACGGTCTGGTTCGACGATCTGCAAATCGTCAAAAAAGAAACATCGAACAGCCCCGCACCTGCTGCGGCTGAACCGGTTCAAGTTCAGACAGCAGCGCCGGATATGTTTGATTTTTCCTTCAAACGCGGTCTTCCCGGTTGGCGGAAAAATAACTCGACGGTCTCTTTCGATCCGGCAGTTAAAATTTCCGAGCAAGGGTCGCTGAAACTGACCGGTAAGGGTTCAGTATCAAGAACTATCCGGCTGGAATCGGACGCCGAATATGAGATATCCGTGTATATCAAGGCGGAGAACGTGTCCGGCGGAAAATTCAAAGGGGTGCTGCTGCGACTGACCGACGGGAATAAATATTTTTCGGTCACGGGTGATCCGAAAAATCTGCCGAGACAGGGGACTTTCGACTGGACGAAATGCACGCGGACGGTGAAAAGCTCGTTCTTCGGCAAAAGCGAGATCATGTTGATGCCCGTCCTGACTTGTGACGGGACCGCATGGTTCGACGATCTCCGGATCGAAAAAAAAAGATAATACCCCAAGGTGACAATGCTTTCCGGAAGCAATACACCAAAGCGGTCACGGAAGTCGGACTGATCCCGGAAGGAGTTTTCGGATTTTTCGATCCGGGGCAGGAAGTCTCGTTCCGAATCATGGCGGAAAGTTCGACAAAGGATCTGGAATACGAGCTGACGGTGAAAGACGAATCCGGACGGGAAGTCTGCCGCATTCCCCGCAAAAAACTGGATGAAACCTTCCGGATTCCGGGGCAGAAAACCGGATATTATGTTCTGGATGCGGATATTTTTGCCGATGGGAAGAAAGCCTATTTCATCCAAAGCGCTTTTGCGGTCAATCAACCGGTGAAGAAACTGGATTCCTTTTTTCAGTTCAGTTACGGCGCTCTGCCGGAAATGATCCCCGGACTCAAGAGGATCGGCGGCGGTTCCATCGTCTTGAAAAACGGCGTTTTGCAGAATCCCTCCGTAATGAAGATCCCGCCGGAAGAACTTGCCGAACGGTTTGTCAAAGCACAGAAACCGTTTCTGGACGACCCCGATCTTGACCTGACGATCGGTGTGGGATGCTCTATCCAGTCCGGTTTCCGCAGTGAAGCGGAATTCAAAGCCGGCTGGCCGCTGATGTCGGACCCAATGCTGAAGCACTTGCTGGATTATGTGACTCTGGTTCATAAACTTACCCGCAACCGGGTGCGTGAATGGGTCATCGGCTGCGAGATTCCCTCCAATGCGACCGGCGGCAGCAAAAAAACGCTGTGCGCGACCTGGACGGAAGCGATGTTCAACCTGATGGTCCGAGCCCGCATGGTCAGCCGGGTGCTGAAGGCTGCCGATCCGAAAATCAGGATCATCGTCGGCGGCAACAACAGGCAGGAATTCACCAATACGGTCGAACGTATCGTAATGAGCGATCTGGTGAACGATTTCGACGAATATGCCATCGACGCCTACACCGGCAACTGGAATATGATCCTGGGAAGGCATTCCATTCCTGAATTGAGACTGATGGATTTCTACAAGGAGGCATCAGCGCTTTCGGCTTCGCTCGGCAAGGGGAAGGTCATCCGGAACGACGAAACGGGATACGCAATCAATTACGGGGCGCGTTTTGATCGCGGACTGGCAATCGAACAGGCGTATCTGACCGCACGGACCATCATCATCACCCGGTATGCGCCGGTCAGCCGGTTCGAGCTGCACAAACCCGCCGATAAACAATGGTCTGAATCCTCACGGCAGGATAATTCGCTGTGCATGACTACGTGCTGGAAACCGTTCCGGTTCGGAAAAGGCAAGAATTTTTATCACATCCCACTGCCTGGCGGTGCGATGTATGCGGTTGCGGCTGCCGAACTTTCCTATTCGAAATCGCTGGCGGAAGTGAAGAACGGAAACATTTACAGCTATCTGTTTCTGAAACCGGACGGTTCTGTGCTGATCACGCTCTGGAACATTGCTGAAGAACAACGGTTCGTCTGTGATTTCCCGGCTGATGCCTCTGCGGTGAATATGTATGGACGCGCGATCCCCGTGAAAAATCCGACCATCGGGAAAGCACCGGTTTATATCACGGTGAAAATGCCTCCGGTTCAAGCCGTGGAACTGATGAAAAAAGCGGTCTTGAACAATACGCCTGAATTCCGCTGCCGGGCAACCGATGAACAGGTCTATATCCTCAGTTATGTCGCCGAAACGCGAGTTTGCAAACTGCAGCTGCCGGGACAACCGGAGATTGAAGTGAAACTTCTGCCCGGAAAAATGAATGTGATCAAAGCGAATGTCACCGGGAACGGTAAACTGATTGCCCCGGACGGACGCGAATATGCCGTCACGCTGGAAAAAGCGGATTATCACACCATTCCCCGAATCAAATCCCGTCCGATTTTCGACGGGTCCGGAAAATGGCTGGCCGGTCTCCCTTCGGGCCTGCTGAAATATCCGGAAAACATCCGCCCTGCAGAGGCACTCCAGCCGGAACGGCGTTATTTCAAAACCAGTTTCAACCCGGAAGGACACAATATTTCGGCACAGTTCTGGACCGCATATGACGAGGAGTATTTTTATCTGGCGGTAAAGGTCGACAATCCAGTGCATCAGCAGCGGCAGACGGCTGAAAATCTGTGGAAAGACGACAGCGTGCAGCTGGTTCTGTCGCACGAAGCTGCGGGCAGTTCCCTGAGTAATGCCGGACAGAAACCCTGTTCGGATTACAACTATGGTCTGGCACTCACCCCGCATGGGACAATGCTGGTGAAATATCTCGGAAAAGAACACGGGATCAAAGATTATCCGGCAAAAGTCACACGGTCGGGCAATACGACTTTTTATGAAGTCGCCATTCCGTGGAAAGCAATCGGCGGCAAGGCAAAACGTTTCGGATTCGTGGTCATCAACAACGACTGGAAAACAATGGCGTCCGCCCCGTATCATCTGGATTTCACCGAGGGTATCTGCGGCGGTCGGGACGATACGAAACTCAAAGTGCTGAAATACGCCGAATAACAGTGGAAGGCGGAAAATGAATCGCATATATCCAGGAACCAGAACTGAATTTCTGGGAAAGATGGAGCATTGTTACGACCCGGCGGTTTTCGCCGCAGCACATGGGCTTGCGCCGGAAGAATTGCAGCGGAAGATCCGGGAGGTCTATGAGGCGGGGGAACGGGAGAATAGTCCCTTTGCCGTAACCCGGGCGCGGATGCTGGAATGTTTTCTTCAACATGTCCGGATCGCGGTCAATGACTTCGACCCCTTCGCTTCGGTAATTGAACGGCAGACTTTGAGTCCGAGTCCCCGCAACGAGATCCTGACGATCCAGAACGAACGGAAAGCGTTTTATGCCGAAGCCGCGCTCGGAAATGAAATCCTCGGCACGGAAGCCGTCCGGAAAGGTGTTTACCGCTGCCGTCTGGACCTGAGCCATACTTCGCCGGATTGGGACAATATACTGAAACTCGGCGTGCCGGGACTGCTGGCGCGGGCGGAACGCTGCTGCCGGGAAAAGCCGTCTCCGTTTGCTGAATCGGTGCGGATCGTTTATGCCGCGTTCCGGGATTTTCTGCTGCGCTATGCTTCGGTCGCGGAAAAAGCCGGACGAGCCGATCTGGCGCAGATGCTCGCGTTTCTGGCGGATTATGCGCCGGAGACTTTCCGGCAGGCGCTGGAACTGGGTCTGCTCTATCGCGAACTGCAGGAGATCGAGGGAGAATGGGTGCGTTCGATGGGGATATTCGACCGGATGTATGGTCCGTTCTATGAAGCCGATCTGGCGGCGGGACGCCTTACGGAAGCCGAAGCGGAAGATTTGCTTGCTGCGTATTTTTCCCGTTTTCTGGTGCAGTCGCAGGGACGCGACAACGGGACGCCGTTCTGTTTCGGCGGTCAGCTGCCGGAGTCGGAAGAAGACGGCTGCAGCGAATTGACCCGGCTCGCGTGGAAAGTGTTCCGCGACCTGGGGCGGATCGATCCGAAATTTTCCCTGCGGATCAATTCTAAAACGCCGGACGATGTCATGTATTTCGCCGCGGAGTGCATTAAGGAAGGCAAGACGTCGATGGTCTTTGCCAATGAGACGGCCGCCCGGAAAATGTTTCTCCGGCACGGCAAGGATCCTGCCGATCTGGCGAATTTCATTCCCGTAGGCTGTTACGAGCCGACGATCATGGGCAAGGAACTGGCCTGCACGATGACCGTGCTGTTCAATTTCGCCGGACTGTTCCGGGAGTTGTTTGACGATCCGGAGTTCGTTCCCGCAACGTTCGATGAAGTGATGAGAAAATATCTGGACTTGCAGAAAAAAAACCTGGCTCACTGCATGGAACTGGCGGACCGGCTGGAAAAGGACTGGAACGATGTGCAGCCCTCGCCGCTGCTTTCCGGCACGATGGACGAGTGCATGGCGCGCGGCCTGGATGTGTCGCAATCCGGCACGAAATACGTCACCAGCGGGGTCATGTGCGCGGGGATCGGGACTGCGGCGGATTCGCTGGCAGCGATTCGGAAGCTGGTCTTCGAAGATCGGAAAATCTCTTTCGCCGAATTGGGTTCGGTGCTCGCCGCCGACTGGAAAAACCGGGAGGAACTGCGTTTGCAGGCAGCAAAACGTGCGCCAAAGTGGGGCAACGGTGATGATGCCGCCGATCTTCCGGGGAAAACCATCGTGCAGACGGCTGCCGACCTTATCATGCACACGCAGAACGCCAAAGGCGGTTTTTACCAGATGGGCTTGTGGTCGATCGACCTTTGTTATTCCTTCGGACGGGATACGAGTGCAACCCCGGACGGACGACACAATGGAGACCCGGTGTCCCGCAACACGGGAAGCACCACCGCCTGCGACCGGGAGGGGATCGCCGGGCTGATCGACAGCGTTTCCAAACTGGACCATACCTGTTTTGCCGACGGGTCGGTGCTGGATGTGATGCTTTCACCCCGTTCGGTGTCCGGGGATGCCGGTTCGGAACTGATCGTGAGGCTGATCCGCACGTTCTTCGCGCGGGGCGGACTGTTCATTCAATTCAACGTGCTTTCGCCGGACGTTCTGCGTGCGGCGCAGCATGACCCGGAACAATACCGAAATCTGCAGATCCGTCTCTGCGGCTGGAATGTGCGTTTTATCGACCTTTCTCCGGAAGTACAAGAATCCTTTATTGCTGAAGCGGAAAATCGGAGTTGAATCGTGTTCGGGGAAAAAGTTCCAGTCGCGGCAATCCGCCGCCTTACCATCCATGACGGACCGGGAGTGCGTGACACGGTGTTCGTCAAGGGCTGTCCGCTGCATTGCATCTGGTGTCACAATCCGGAGAGCATCTCCGCCGTGCCGCAGCTGCTGTTTCATGCGAATTTATGTAAGCACTGCGGAGCGTGCGTCCGGGCGTGTCCGAACGGAGTGCACTGCGTTGATTCCGAGGGGCATCATCTCATCCGTAAGAACTGTCGTCTCTGCGGTGAATGTGTCCGGACGTGTTATTTCAACGCGCTCGAGCTCTGCGGGGAAAAAATGTCTGCGGAGGAGGTGTTTTCCAAAGTCATTCGGGACCGGGATTTTTATGCTCCGGAAGGCGGGGTGACGCTTTCCGGCGGCGAACCCGCGCTGTATCCCGATTTCGCCTCGGAACTGTTCGAAAACCTGAAAAAGGCAGGGATACACACTGCGCTCGACACCTGCGGTGCAGTCGATTTCGGACATTACCGGAAGATTCTTCCTTTCACCGATCTGGTGCTTTTTGACCTGAAAGGAATGGAACCTGAACGACACCGGAAACATACAGGAATGGACAACCGTCTGATCCACGAGAATCTGCGCAAGATCAGCGAAACCGGCACGGCGGTGGAGATTCGGATGCCGATCGTGCCGGGATACAACGATTTTCCGGAAGATATCGAACAGACGGGCTGCCTGCTTGCCGGGATCAGAACGCTGGTCCGGGTGCGTCTGCTGCCGTATCATGCAATGGCGGGGAACAAATATGCGGCGGCGGGCATGACCAATACCATGCCGGTTGCAGAAACGCCGGATATCGGGCGTCTGGAACAGATTGCCGGAACGCTGACAACTTTTCTGCACCGAGGGATCCCGGTGGTTTTCAGGTAAAATGGGAAATACGATCCGACAGTCTGGTTTGATACGATTTATCCTTGCGTGCGGCTCAAACCGGAGTATATTTTCAATAAAAATCAGAGTTAAAAGGAGTCTGCTTCCATGACGAAAATCAATCTTGCCGGAACTTGGACTTTATCTTGCGACAAACCGGATTTTCAAGCTGTTCCAGCACAAATCCCCGGAGAAAACTGTTCGGCACTGATCGAAGCAGAACTGGTTCCCGATCCGTATGTCGGTTTGCAGGAAAATGACCTTCAATGGGTGCGGAATTACGACTGGACCTGGACGCGCAGTTTCGAGGTCAGCGCAGACTTCCTGAAACAGAAAAGAATATGGCTGAATATCAATTCTCTTGACACGGTCGGCGAAATCCGGATCAACGGTAAAACCATACGGCACAGCCGGAACATGTTCTGCCGGATCCGGCACGATGTCAAGGATTTGCTGCAGGAAGGGAAAAATACGATAGAAGTAATCATTTCCGCTGTGGAAAAATATACATTGAAGGAAGCGGAAAAACTTACTTTGCCGATTGGCAGCAAGCTCAATTTCTGGCGCAAGATGGCGAATATCAATCTGGTGCGCAAGGTCCAGTGTCATGGAGGATGGGATTGGGGGCCGTGCATTCCCGTCAGCGGCATCTATGGCGACATTTATCTGGAATGTTCCAGCGGCGTCCGGATCGAGCATGTTTACACCGAGCAGAATCATTCGGACAATTCGTGTGAATTAAAAGTCTTTGCGGAAATTGATTCCGGTTTCGCCGGGATGCAGGAAGTATCTTTCACTTTTGACGGCAAAAAAACAATCGTCGCCGCCGAACTCAAGCCGGGATCGAACCTGGTGCAGACCTCATTTGAGATCAGAAATCCCCGTTTGTGGTATCCCGCCGGATACGGAGAACAGCCGCTGTATGATCTGTCGGTCGAAGCGGATTCCTGCTCGGTCAAGAAGAAAATCGGGCTGCATGATCTGAAAACGATCAGTCGGCCGGACGAACACGGCGTCTCCCTGTATTTTGAGGTGAACGGTATTCCCGTTTTTGCAAAAGGTGCGGACTGGATCCCGATGGATGCCCGTCCCCAGACCTATACCCGTGAGCGCTACGATCGGCTGCTTTCCGATGCCGTCGCGGCAAACATGAACACGCTGCGCGTCTGGGGCGGCGGACTGTATGAAAATGAGGATTTCTACGAACTCTGCGATGAAAAAGGCATCCTGCTGTGGCACGACTGTATGTTCGCCTGTGCCCATTATCCTTCGAATGACGATTTCCTGTCCCTGGTCCGCGAGGAGCTGGATTACCAGATCAAACGTCTGCGCGACCATGCCTGCATCGCCCTGTGGTGCGGCGACAACGAATGTGGCGGATTCCTCCGCTGCGTCGGGGTGAAGGAATTGCCATGGATCATGAATTACGACCGGTTCAACCAGGCGGTCGGCAAGGCGGTGAAGGCGGCGGATCCAACGCGAATCTTCTGGCGCACCAGTCCCTGCAACAGCCTGGATGATGCCAGCGGCTGGGATGATGACAGCAAGGGCGACATGCACTTCTGGAAAGTGTGGCACAACGGCGCGCCGTTCGAGGCGTATTACGACATCGCGCCGCGTTTCTGTTCGGAATTCGGCTTTCAGGCGTTTCCGTCCCAGAACACGGTGGACTTTTTCACCCAGGGGAAACAGCGCAATGTGACTTCGCCCGTGATGGAACATCATCAGCGCAATGCGGGCGGCAATTCCAAGATCGTGGAGATGTTCACCCGTTATTTCCGGCTGCCGGCAACCTTCGAAGATTTCATTTATCTCAGCCAGGTCCAGCAGGCGGTGGCGATCAAAACCGGGGTGGAATACTGGCGCAGCCTGAAACCGGTCTGCATGGGCACGATCTACTGGCAGTTGAACGACAACTGGCCGGTGGCGTCGTGGTCCAGCCTGGACTATTTCGGCAATTGGAAACAGCTGCATTATCACGCCAAACGTTTCTATGCACCGGTGATGGCAACAGCGATCCGCAAAACGCCTGAAACGGTGGAGCTCCGTGTGGTCAACGACCGGAGCGGAACGGTCCGGGGAAGTCTCCTGCTCACGGTTTGCAAAGTCAACGGTGAAAAAGGACTGCAGCGGACGTTCGCCGTGGAACAGAGTGCATACTCGGCGGGAGTCCTTGCTGCGATCCCCCTTGCGGAACTTACCCGGACGCCGACGGAAGATTTCCTTTGTCTGGAACTGCAAGGCAAATGCGGCGGTGAAAAAATCCGGTTCACGAACGAATGCTTTTTTGCGAAATACAAGGAATATCAGCTGCCGCAGCCGAAGATACAGCATCGGCTTTATGAAGATGCCCGGGGGCGGCTCCGCCTCGAACTCGCCGGCGATGTCCCCGCGTTTTACGTTTTCGCCGAATTCCGCGGCGTGCCTGCTGTTTTCTCGGACAACAGTTTCACCCTTCTGCCGGATCAGCCTCGAGACCTGACCATAACCGTCGGCGGGAAGTTTTCAGTCGGGGAATTGGAAAAGCGGCTGGTGATCCGCCACCTGCGCAGTTCCTACGAAGAATGAAGGCCGCATGGCAGAGGAATGGTGTTTGAAAGAAAAATTTCAGCTTGAAAACAGAGAGGAATGATATGAAAATTGCACATTACGACCAAATCATCACGCCGGAAGTGGGGGAACCCGCCGCTGGATACGGACCCAATGACGTGACCGTCCGGATCCATGACGATTTGAAACTTTCCATCCTGCTGCTGGACGACGGCGAAGCCAAAGGGGCTGTGCTCGGTTACGATCTGATCGGGCTGGACGAACCCTTCGTCAGAAAAATCCGCAAGGACGTGGCCGCCCAGCTGAAATGTCCGGAAGCCAATGTGATTCTGAGCTGCACGCATACGCACAACGGACCGCACACCCGTTCCAAGAAACGCCGCCCCGCCAATTTGAATTATATGGAAAAACTCTACGTATGGACCGCGGAAGGCGTGGACCGGGCACAGCAGGCTTGGAAGGAAACCGACCTGTATTTCTATTCGTGCAAATGCAGTCAGAATTACAACCGGCGCTATGTGGACGGCTCCAACCATTGCAAATTCCTGCCGCATTTCCGTTCACTGGAACCCCTGGGCACGGAATTCGCCGACCAGGAACTAGGGATGCTGGTTTTCGCGATTCCGGGAACGGGCCATCCGATGGGGGTGTTGCTGAACTTTGCGGCTCATCCACTGGCGTCTCATGCGCCCGGTCTTGGATCGCATCAGATCTCGGCGGATTATCCGGGAGAAGTGCGCAAGATCATGGAAGACAACAGTTGCTGGTGCGTTTTCACCGACGGCGCGGCGGGCGACCTGTTTCCGAAAGATTCCGAATGCGGCTGGGAAAGCGTGCACAAATGCGCGTCGGGTATCGCCGTGGAAGCGATCCGGGGTATCTGCGACGCCTGCCGGAACAAGGACCTTTACCGGATCGACGATCCGAAGCTCCATGCGTCGATCGAGAGAGTGACCGTAAAACTGCGGCGCGACCAGCGGGCAAAACGTCAGGAGATGCAGGTTTACGAGGGAAAGACCGAAACCGAGGTGGAGATCCAGCTTCTGGCACTGGGGGATATCTGTCTGGTCGGAGCGCCGGGCGAAATGTTCGCGGAAATCGGACAGGAGATCAAGTGGCATTCGCCCTACCGGAGGACCTTCATTCTTTACAATTCGACGGCGTATCTGAGTTATCTGCCGCATGCGAACGCGTATCTTGCCGGCGGATATGAGACGACGGTCAATTCGGCCTACATCCAGCCGTTCGAATCGCTGAAGCTGGTAAACTGCACAGTGGAAGGGATGCGCAAGCTGCACGGACCGATGCCGGAAGAACTGGAAAGCTGACAGGGATGAACCATGAAAATCGAACGGAAATGGCAGGGGCGCTGGATCAACGCCGGAGTTACGATGGGCACGCCGACCGACAAGGTTCTGAGTGCGCCATACCTGCGGAAAACATTTGTCTGCAGCGCGAAACCGAAAAAAGCTTCGGTTTTTCTCTGCGGGCTGGGCTGGCATGTGCTGTATGTGAACGGACGCAAGGCCGATGACCGGGTGCTGGCGCCGACCGTGTCGCAATTCGACAAGCATGTGAGTTATATCGAATACGATGTGGCGGAACTGCTCAAAAAAGGAAAAAATGCGGTGGTGGTCCTACTGGGCAACGGACTTTTCAACTGTTCCAATCCGAAATGGAGTTTCGACAAAGCACCATGGCGGGATTATCCGAAATTGCTCTGCGATATCGTTGCGGACGGAAAAAACGTCGCAAAGAGCGATGCGAGTTGGAAAGTGCATGACAGCCCGATTACCCTCAACGAATTCCGGAACGGACAGTGTTACGATGCCCGATTGGAAGTGCCGGTTTTTGCCGACTCGGAACTGGACGATACCGATTGGAAGCCGGCAGCTCTGTGTGTGCCGCCGGGCGGTCGGGTGATCCGGGAAATCAACAATCCGTGCAAGATCATGCAGAGTTATCCGGCGATTGGCAGCCGTTTCGTTTCCTGCTGGGAAACGACTTACGATTTCGGAACGAATCTGACCGGTTGGTGCCGGATCAAGATTAAAGGAGAAGCCGGAACGCAGGTGAAAATTATTTATTCGGAGCAGATAGATCCTGTTTCATGGCAGATCAATACGCAGGAGATTTCCCAGTACTCCAGAGTAGCTCCATTCGGTCAGTTCCAGACCGATGGATATATTCTGAAAGGCGATCCGGACGGGGAGGAATATGAACCCTTTTTTGCCTATCACGGTTTCCGCTATGCGCAGGTATTGATTATTGGCAAAGCTGAACTGATGGACATTCGAGCACAATTTGTGCATACATCATTTGCGAAAACGGGCAGTTTCGAATCGTCCGACGCGATGCTGAACACGTTGCAACGCAATACTCTTCAGAGCTTCAAATCGAACTTCACGGGAATCCCGACGGACTGTCCCCACAGGGAGAAAAACGGCTGGACCGGAGATGCCGCAATCGCTGCGGAAACAGGGGTATGGAACTTTAACATGACAGCGGGATATTCCCATTTCCTGCGGATCGTGACCGATACCCAGCGTCCGAATGGACAATTACCGGGTATTGCGCCGACTGGCGGTTGGGGATACAACTGGGGCGGCGGTCCGGCGTGGGACAATGTCCTCTTTGAATATCCCTGGCAGGTGTATCTCTTTTACGGGAAAACGGACCTTATCGAGCAGTATTACGACCGATTTCTGCGGTATCTGGAATACTGCAGCACGCGTGAAGAAGAGGATGGTCTGCTGAATTTCGGTCTGGGTGATTGGTGTCACTGGGACCGGGCGGCGATCACTCCGGTTGAAGTAACCTCAAGCGGCTATTATTACCAGAATCTCTTGCGGACAGCATTCTTCGCCGAACTGCTGGACAAGAGATCCGATGTCACCGGCTGCAGGAAACGGGCAGAACTGATCCGGAAATCATTCCTGCATAAATTCGCCCATGCGGACGGGACGTTTGCAGACAAGTCTTTGACCGCAACCGCGGCGGCTCTGTATTTCGGGCTGGTTGAGGAAAGCAAAGCGGA
>Ga0079305_1001535_pt1 | contig 28839 bp, 23 predicted proteins | sample LMS_cellobiose_e_FD_79183 | JGI IMG/M metagenome (GOLD analysis project Ga0079305, IMG submission 79183) | Rumen-fistulated moose microbial communities from Alaska, USA - LMS_cellobiose_enrichment | ecosystem: Host-associated > Mammals > Digestive system > Stomach > Rumen fluid ... | reverse complement strand
CGGTGTACGGCCACTGTCTCTGACCACCTCCCGTACACCGTGACGCCTCTCTGGTGCACGGCCACTGTCTCTGACTACCTCCCGTACACCAGTGCGTCTCTCCGGTGTACGGCCACTGTCTCTGACTACCTCCCGTACACCAGTGCGTCTGGCTGTATGAAATGAGACACGGGAACCGGCCTTCTTATACCACGAAACACCCTTCAGGTGGTACGGGACCATCAAAACAGCCCTGCCGTACCACGAAACGCGCTCCTGCTGGCACGGGAACATGATAAATGACCTACCGTGCTACGAGAGCCCCTTCCGGTGGCACGGGAAAGGATATTGGGCAACTGTTGCACTCTCGGTCCGCGGCGACATTGCAAAGGCCTGTGATGGCAGGGCACAAGGACCGCGGCATCAGGGCAAGATGTCCATGGCGATAGGGCATGAAAGGTTGCGGTCCTGTGCTACGAAACGCCCAGCCTGTGGTACAGGGCTCAGAGAAGATGCCTCCTGCACCTGCCCGGTATCTTTTTGCTTACTAGTGACATATAACTTTTTCCCTAAGGACGCGCGGGTAGGGGAAATGCTGGAAGCAATTGAGTATTAGCCCTTTAATGGGCAGGCCGGCATTAGACTTTTATATAACAAAAGAGACAAGCTCTGTTGAACTTGTCTCCTTGTGCGGTAGGTGAGAGTCGAACTCACACACCCCAACGGGCACTACCCCCTCAAAGTAGCGTGTCTACCATTTCACCACTACCGCGATTTGGTTTGGGACTGCAAATATACTAACTTTTCTTGAAACACAAAATATTTTGTTTGTTTTTTTGCAACAATCAGCCGAATATTTCTTGTATTCACGATTTTTTTCTATCTTTGCATCCGCTTTCTCGAGTAGGAAGCATAGGAACATCAATAACTTAAAACAGATTCACAATGGCTGTTAAAATTCGTTTACAGCGCCACGGTAAGAAGAATTTCGCATTCTTCCACATTGTAGTGGCGGATTCACGCTCTCCGCGTGACGGTCGCTTCATTGAGCAGATCGGCTCTTACAACCCCAACACCAACCCCGCTACCATCATTATTGATGCTGAAAGGGCTCTTGCATGGCTCAACGTCGGTGCACAGCCGACCCTGACCGCAAAGCGTATCCTCTCTTATGAGGGTATCCTTCTCCGCAAGCACCTCCAGGGCGGTGTCGCCAAGGGTGCTCTCACCGAGGCACAGGCAGAGGCTAAGTTCGCTGCTTGGAAGGCTCAGAGAGATGAGAAAGTCAATGCCAAGATAGCCGGCCTCAAGAAGGATTCCATCGAGAAGGCAAAGGCTGCAAAGGCTGCTGAGGCTAAGGTCAATGAGGCCCGTGCCGAGGCTATCGCCAAGAAGAAGGCTGAGGCTGAGGAAGCTGCACGCAAGGCCGCTGAAGAGGCTGCCGCAGCAGCTGCAGAGGCAGAAGCACCCGCAGAGGAGGCTTAATGCTCACTGTAGCACAGGTACTGAAGTCCAACGGCACAGACGGGGAGATCATTCTGGGTTTCCGCGATATTGCGCCTGAAGATATAGACCTGCAGGAACCGGTATTCATCGAATTCGATGGACTGCCGGTTCCTTTCTTTATTGAATCATTCGTAAAAAGAGGTTCTTCCAGGGCTCTTGTCCGTCTGACAGGGATAAAGAATCTCAGGGACGCCGACGAACTTGCAGGGAAACTAGTCGCCGTAGATTATTTCGCCGATGAAGAAGACGGAGAAGATTTCATCGGCTGGACCATCCTTGATCAAGAGGGGAAGAGAATAGGGGAAGTAATTGATTATGAGGATATTCCCGGTAATCTTTGCCTTGTTGTCGACACAAAAGAAGGACAGGCCTTACTTCCTTTCCATGAAGATTTGGTCCTGTCCCTTGATGAAGAGTCAAAGACTCTGACGATGGAAGTCCCTAGCGGCCTGCTGCATCTCTGATTTCGGCGTCGAATCCGGTTCCATATTCTGCTTTCACATCCTCGTAGAAGGATGCGATTGCCGTTTGCATATACGGCATCAACCAAATAAATCCGATTCCGAAGGTGAACATGCAGAGTATTCCCCATCCGATGAAACTGAGCCACAGGTAGAAAAGGTCGAATTTGTGGCCTTTCATCATTGCGCGGCTGCGGTCTATCGCCTGATTGGCCGAAAGTTCGGGGTTCTCCTCGAGTATGTATGGGGTCATTGCATAGGAGAAGGTCTTGATGATTCCCGGTATGACGAAAAGAAGAGACCAGAGCATGATGAAAATGTACATAAGAAGCATTCCCCAGAATTTGTGGAGATAGTTACTGAATGCGATGGAGAACATATTAGAAGTCAGCCTGTTATCGCCTTCTACGAGGAGTTTCTTATGCGCATTGTAATAGCCAACGGAGATGGGGTAAAAAAGCAGGAAGAAGGAAACAAGCATAATCCCCCATCCCCTCATTACAGGAGCCATCGCTGCCAGATAAGCCTCGGGATTGGAGGATGCCATACTTGAGATTTGAGGATTATCGATAATCAACTTAGTGTAGGGGACGGCATATGGACCGGAAAGGACCATACCTATCGCGAGCAAAACGATAGCGGCAAGGACTGCCTGAGCCCAATTGCCTTTTAGCGCCCTTAGGGCGTCATTTTTGTAGTCTTGGTTCGTTCTCATATTATATTATTTATTTCTGAATGAAGCGATTCTTTCTCTGATGTTGAGGAGTCTTGCGAGGTGGATTTCGGGGAGATGGACATGCCTTTTGGTCTTTTCCGGCTTTAGCTCGTCGAAGCTCAGGAGGATGCCGGTATCGATCACGTCGCCGAATTCGTCATTCACCCCGCCGCCAAAGCACTTCATAGAGGGAGACATATTCATATATGTATTCACCAGCGGTGGAATATTTACCCCGAAGTTATGGATTTCGGCCTTCAGAATCTTATAATCCTCGGAGAAGTCGTCCTCTGTAAATATCTTTTTGAATTTCCTTCTGTTCTCGAATGACACTCTGACAGGATTTCGGATAATCACCATCTTCTCGCCCCGCTTGATCCCGAAATGCTTGTCGAGGAAGTAGAGTATCATCTCGAGGGCTTCCTGGGGATATGTCGGGTATGTTGTCATTTTCCCGAAAAAGTGCTTCATCCGTCCGTCGTAGAGGACAATAAGTGCTCCCAGCCCGTCAAATAGATTGTCTAGGGCATACAGGCTCTTGCTGTCATCTCTGGTACTTTGGTACTCCACGGCTACGAATGAGCGCCCGAGCTCGATAGTATGGAGGAATTTGTCATGGAGAAAACTTTTTGTGAACTGGAACATGTGGGAAGAGGGGAGGATAGGCTGACCAAATCGGTCATAGACGGCATCGTCGAGGCAGGCATAGCGGTAGCCGCCAACTATGCACTCGTTCTCAGGATCCCATAGGACAAGCTGCTTGAAGCCATATGCGGGATCCGTGTCGAATTTGTCGATGTCGCAAGAGGTCCCGGTGCCGCCGCCACCGTCGCGAAAGGCTATCTCGCGGAGCCTTCCGATTTCTTTGACAGTATTGGGTGCGCACTGATAGTCTACGACATAAATCTTGTTTCCGGCGCGGTTGGTGTCCCGGAGAAAACGGTCTTCTGTAAGTTCCGACTTGATGAGTTCCTTGTCAATAGGAGCGATAATCTCTTCCATTATTCGGCGTTATTAAGTTCGTATGTTTTTCCCCTTACCCATGCTGCCCATTCGGCATCGCTTTTTTCAGAGGTAAATGTGGTATATGGTATAGGCTTTCCTATGACCATTGTATATTCTTTGTTCCTCGACCGATAGACTTCGTCAGGGAGGAAGAACATGGCTATATTGGTCTTGATTTTCAGTTTCTTCCGTATCCAGTCAACATTGTAGAAACGGTTGGAGTTTCGCCCCGAGAACCACATTGGGATGATATCCCTTTTGGATTCACGGCTCTTTGTGATGAATGTTTTTTTCCATGGAAGATCCTGTATTTTCCCGTCTATCTTTCTGGAGCAAGCCCCTGCCGGGAAATAAAAGACCTGCTTATCCGAAGCAAAGGCTTCATCCAGCCTTTCCCTGAGATCGCGGGCCTGTCCTCCCAGCTTGTTGACGGGAATAAGGTACTCCTGAACCTGCTTGACATTCATAAGAAAATCATTAGCAGGGGTTATAATGTTGCCGTCATATTTTCTTCCGAGAAAGGCTACGAGAGCTGCAGCGTCGACTCCGCCTAAGGGGTGGTTGCACGAGAAGGTGAATCTTCCCTCGGAGGGAATATTCTCTGCCCCGACCACATGGACCTTTACCTTCATGTACTCAAGCATCTTCTCGGTGAATTCAACACCGAGATAGCCCTGACGTAGAAAGTCGTTAATCCACTCCTGGTGGATGAAAGACTTTAGCCACCTTAGAATGAATTTCGGGAATTTCTTCCCTTTGGCTCGCGAAGCTACGACTTTGTCGATATCTATAATAACGACTTCGTTTGCTGCCATATAGGTAAAGGTTTAGTTTTCCCAAAAATAGATATTTTTCGGAAAAAATGTTCTCAAAAAGAGTAAAAAATGATTCTAATCCGAAGGATACTGGACAGAAGACAGGAAAAGAGCATGCCCAGGGACGGACTCTCCGGCGTCGGAGCGGCTTCCTTTTCCGTCGAGAATCTCCTTGATTCTTGAAGGCTCATAGCGCCCCCTTCCGATATCGATAAGGGTCCCGACGACGGCCCGGACCATATTGCGGAGGAACCTGTCTGCGGAAATCCGGAAGTACCAATAGGAGCAATCTTCTGAGACCGGACCCATGATGGCGACATGAGAGGGGGTGTACTCAGTCCAACGGGCTTCAAATACTGTACAGATAGGGGTTTTTGCCGCTCCTCCAGACTTTTCAAAACATGAAAAATCGTGTCTTCCTAAAAGAAGGGAGGCGGCCTCGTTCATGGCCTCGAAGTCGAGGCCGGGGTAAGAGCACCTATAGGAATATGATTCGACAAAAGGGTCTTTTTTTCTATGTATAAAATATGTATATTCGCGTCTTACTGCGTCGAATCTGGCATGGAAGTCACCATCCTCCCTGACAACTCCTGAAACGACCACTGAAGGGGGCAGGATGGCATTTAATTTGCAGGTCAGAAGCGCGGTTTCGAGGGGCTCTTCAGAGGCCGAGTCGAAGTGTGCCACGTATCCGATGGCATTTACTTTTGTGTCGGTCCGTCCCGCTCCGGTGACGGAAATATCCTCTTTCAGGAGCGTGGAAAGGGCTTTTTTGAGGCATTCCTGCACGGAGATTGCTCCCGGCTGCACCTGCCAGCCGAAGAAAGAAGATCCGTCGTAGGATAGTGTGATCGAGTATCGCATAGGAGATAATTGATAATGCAAAATTAATTAAATATATGGAAAGTGTAAACATCAAGGAGCTCAATGAGCGCATCGAAAGGGAAAGCTCGTTCGTTGACCTTCTTTCTATCGAGATGGGCAAGGTCATTGTCGGCCAGAAACACCTCGTTGACAATCTCTTGATCGGTCTTCTTGCAAATGGGCATATCCTCCTCGAAGGTGTCCCGGGCCTCGCCAAGACTCTCGCGATTAATACTCTCTCGCAGGCGGTCGATGCCAAGTTCAGCCGTATCCAGTTTACCCCGGACCTCCTGCCTGCCGATGTCATCGGTACCCTCGTTTATTCCCAGAAGAATGAGAATTTCGAGGTCCATAAGGGCCCTATCTTCGCGAACTTCATCCTCGCTGATGAAATCAACCGAAGCCCGGCGAAGGTCCAGTCCGCCCTCCTCGAAGCCATGCAGGAGCGCCAGGTTACTATAGGAGACTCAACATTCAAGCTCCCGGAGCCCTTCCTCGTGATGGCGACCCAGAACCCTATCGAGCAGGAAGGCACCTATCCTCTTCCGGAGGCCCAGGTCGACCGTTTCATGCTGAAGGTCGTTGTGAGCTACCCCAAGAAGGAAGAAGAGCGTCTCATAATCCGTATGAACAATCAGGGAGAGTTCCCCAAGGCATCTGCTGTTGTCAAGCCTGAAGATATCGTACGCGCCCGTGAGGTTGTCCGCGACGTCTATATGGACGAGAAGATTGAAAGGTACATAGTCGATATAGTCTATGCGACCCGTACCCCCGGCGACTACAATCTCGCTTCTCTTAAGGACCTTATTTCATACGGGGCATCTCCCCGAGCCAGCATCTCTCTTTCCATGGCAGCCAAAGCCTATGCATTCATAAAGAGAAGGGGCTATGTCATCCCTGAGGATGTCCGCGCAGTTTGTAACGAAGTGCTTCGCCATCGTATCGGACTGACCTATGAGGCCGAGGCTGAGAACGTCACCAGCGAAGAGATAATTGAAAAGGTAATTAATTCTGTAATAGTTCCGTAATGCCGGAGTTGACGCCGAATGACCTTCTAAAAAAGGTCAGGAAAATAGAGATCAGGACCAAGGCGCTCTCGCACCAGATATTCGCCGGAGAGTACCATTCCGCCTTCAAGGGAAGGGGAATGGCTTTCAGCGAGGTGAGGGAGTACCAGTGGGGAGACGATGTCCGTTCGATGGACTGGAACGTCACCGCCCGTATGAACGCCCCCTTCGTCAAGGTCTTCGAGGAGGAGAGGGAGCTTACAGTCGTCCTTCTGGTCGATGTGAGCCGTTCCGGACTGTTCGGCACCAAAGTCAAGACCAAAAGGGAGCAGATTGCCGAGATTGCGGCAGTTCTTTCCTTCTCTGCAATCATCAACAACGACAAGGTCGGAGCTCTTCTTTTCAGTGACCATGTGGAGAAGTTCATCCCACCGAAAAAGGGAAGGAGCCACCTTCTCCATATTATCAGGGAAATAATTGAGTATCAGCCGACTTCCAATGGGACGGATATAGGAGAGGCCCTGCGTTTCTTGACAAATGCTATCAAGAAAAAATGTACTGCCTTCATCCTTTCCGATATGTTGGACTGCACTCCGAGTGGCGCTCCCCGTTATGAGGAAGCCCTGAAAATTGCCGTCAATCGGCATGATATATCAGTCATCAGGGTCTATGACCCCAGGGAGCTGACTCTTCCTTCTGTCGGGCTTGTCCACGCAAAAGATTCTGAATCAGGAGCTTCCGCATGGGTGAATACCTCTTCCAAAGCAGTTAGGAGAGCGTACTCCAAGTGGATGTCCGATTCTATCTCGTCGGAGGAAAAGCTTCTTCTGAAATACAACGTCGACAGCGTAAGCGTAGCCACAGACGGCGATTATGTCAAATCCCTTATGGCGCTTTTCCAAAGGAGGTAAGAATATGAGAAAATCATTGATAATCATACTGCTTGCCGCTCTTCCGATGGTCTTAAAGGGTCAGACGGTAGAAGTTGAGGGCTCTTATCTTCGTCAGCTTCAGGAGAGGGACTCCGTCCTTATCGCCGACCAGCTTCAATACGGATTCCGTCTCGACGGAGTACCGGATACTACGTCTCTCGCTTTTCCGAAGATAGAAGAGCAGTTCATGGAGAACATGGTGACAGTTCGCTCCTGGCACGTGGATACTCTCCGTACCCATAAGGTAAAGTCCTCGGGAAGAAAGTTTTACGATATTGATTCATATATAGTTATAGCTCCTTTCGAGGCGGGAGAATACCATCTTCCGAGACTCTCGGTACTGAGGGCAGGCGCGAGCGGAAAGGTTGATACACTTCTTTTCAATCCCCAGGTACTCGATGTTACTACTATCCAGATAGATACAACGACCTTCGTCCCTCATGATATAAAGGGCCAGATCAAGTATCCCGTCACCTTCGGAGAAATACTTCCATATCTGTTTGGATTCTGGGCCCTTGCCCTTGCTGTCGCCGCGATAGTGTCGCTGATCATTATCCATCGGAGGAAAGAGGAGGAGATCCGATTCTCGGAGCCTGCCCATATAACAGCTCTAAGAAAGCTGGATAAGTATCGTGGGGATAAGTTCTGGGAGCCGGAGAAGCAGAAAGTCTTCTATTCCGGGGTTACCGATGCCCTTAGGGAATACATATCAAAGCGATATGGAATCGGAGCAATGGAGATGACAACGGCGGAGATATTTTCCGACCTGAAGGGCTCCGACATTCCCGAGGAACTCTACAATGAGATGAAGGATCTCTTCGAGAGGGCGGACTTTGTCAAGTTTGCAAAGTTCGTCGCATCGAAGGAAGAGAATGCCACCGTTCTCCCTCAGGCCGTCAGATTCGTGACCTCTACCTACCAGACCGAGGTTGAGGAAGAAGCTGAGGATCAGAAGGATACCGCTCCTTCGGAGGAAAAGCCCGAGAGGAGGAAAGAGAATAATGAAGATTATATGCCGAAATAGGAGGGAAAGAAATGTTTTTTGAATATCCTCAACTTCTCTGGCTGCTTGCCATCCCCGTCCTTTTGGTTGCTCTTTACGTGTGGAAAGAGCTGAAGGACAGGAGGCCGCATCTTCGTGTGTCGACTCTGACTCCATGGAAGGAAGGAGGCCGATCGATTCTCGGCATTATTCGTCACGTCCCTTATGCCCTTCGGATTGCAGCCCTTTCCCTTATCATTATAGCCATAGCCCGTCCGAGGTCCGCGACTGAGATGGAAAAAGTTGATACAGAGGGGATTGATATAGTCCTTGCGATGGATGTATCGACGAGTATGCTCGCTATGGACTTTAAGCCCAACAGGCTTAATGCGGCCAAGGACATTGCAGTTGAGTTCATTGCTGAGAGGCCTTCCGACAGGATGGGAATAGTTGTCTTTGCGGGCGAAAGTTATACCCAGTGTCCTCTTACTACCGACAGGGCCACCCTTATCAACCTGATGCAGGATGTCCAGACCGACCTCATCGAGGATGGTACCGCTATCGGTAACGGACTTGCAACTGCGGTAGCGAGGATGAAGGATTCCGATGCCAAGAGCCGGGTGGTGATCCTCCTTACCGATGGTGTCAATAATATGGGAGCCGTTACTCCGCAAGATGCGGCAGAGATTGCAAAGACCTATGGAATAAGGGTTTATACAATCGGTGTCGGGGCCAATGGAGAGGCTCCATATCCAGTATTGACCCCATGGGGCAATGAGGTCCGCAATATGAAGGTCGAGATTGATGAGGACCTCCTCAAGAATATTGCGGACATGACCGGCGGAAAGTATTTCCGCGCAACCGACAATACCAAGCTCGCCGAGATATACTCCGAGATTAACAGGATGGAGAAGACCCGTACGACCATCGACAGTTTCCCGGTCTATAAGGATCTTTTCCCGAAATATGCAATTGCGGCCCTTGTGTGCCTCCTTTTGGAGATTCTCATCACCGTGATGCTAAGAAAAATGCCATAGAAGGATATGTTGTTTTTTGCGAAATATCAGTTTTTGTATCTTCTGTTTCTGGTCCCGCTCATAATAGCGGGCTACGGCCTCATGAGATTTATGAGGAAGAAGAGGATACGCTCTTTCGGAGATGAAGAGCTCGTAAAGGATCTTATGCCTTCGTATTCGGGCCCGAAAGGATGGGTGAGGGTGATTCTTTTCGCTCTCGCATTCGCTTTCTTCGCAATAGGCCTCGCCCGTCCCCAGATAGGGGCGAAGCTCTCCGAGCATAAGTCAAAGGGAGCGGAGATTATGGTCTGCCTCGATGTCTCCAACTCAATGCTTGCCGAGGATTATTCCCCGAACAGGCTTGAAAGGGCGAAACTGGCCATTTCACGTCTGGCCGATAAGCTGCAGGATGACCGTATCGGTCTCATAATATTCGCGGGGACTCCTTTTGTCCAGCTCCCGATTACTACCGACTACATCTCAGCCAAGATGTTCCTTTCTAGCATCAATACCTCTTCAATCCCCGTGCAGGGTACTGCCGTCGGAGATGCTATAATGCTGGCAATCAAGAGTTTCAGCTCCCAGAGCGAGAAGAGCCGAGTGATTGTCGTGATCTCTGACGGAGAGAACCATGAGGATGATGCGGAGGCGGCGGCTAAGCAGGCTGCCGAGATGGGGATCAAGGTCTATACGATAGGCGTCGGTTCCTCCGAAGGCCAGCCTATCCCTATGGACGGAGGTCTTTTGAAAGATAAGGACGGAAACATTGTAGTGACCCGTCTTGACGAGGATACCCTTCGTAAAATCGCTTCTGCGGGAGGCGGAGCCTATATCCATGCCGGGAATGAGGAATTCGGACTCAATCCTATTATAGACGATATCCGCAGGATGGAAGATGAGGAGTTCCAGAGCGTAATGTTCGAGGAGTTCGACGAGCAGTATATGTATTTCTTCGCCATCGCCCTCGCCCTATTTGTGATAGAGATGCTGATAGGGGAGAGGAAACCGAAGAGAAAGATTTTTGGAAACGACTGATTATGAGAAGGTTCATATATATAGTTATGCTACTTGTCCTCACCGGGACAACGGCTTTTTCCCAGACCGACAAGAAAGAGGTCCGGAAGGGAAACCGTTCTTTCCGGAAGGGGGAGTACGCCGAGGCGGACATTTCCTATAGAAAGGCTCTCCTTAAGGACAGCACCTCCCTCGCCGCCAACTACAATCTGGCTAACAATCTCTATCGTCAGGAGCAGTTTGACGAGGCGGGGAAATACCTTGAAAAAATCAAGGAAACTGCACCTGCGACTAAGTACGGTGCGGATTATTTCTATAATCTAGGCGACGTGGCTCTCCAGAAAAAGGACTATCAAAGCGCTGTCATGGCTTTCGGCCAGTCGCTCCTTCTTCGTCCTGACGATATGGACGCAAAGGAGAATTACATCTATGCCAAGCTGATGATGAAAAACCAGGGTGGAGGCGGTCAGGACCAGAATCAAGACCAGAATCAAGACCAGAATCAAGACCAGAATCAAGACCAGAATCAAGACCAGAATCAAGACCAGAATCAAGACCAGAATCAAGACCAGAATCAAGACCAGAATCAGGATCAGCAGCAGAACCAGGATCAGAACCAGAATAAGGATCAACAGGACCAGCAACAGAATCAGCAGCCTAAGCCTCAGCCTTCAGGAGGGCAGGAAATATCCCCCCAGCAGGCCCAGCAGATGCTGGAGGCTATCCAGAATATGGAAAAAGAGACTCAGGACAAGGTGAAGAAAGAGAAGGCAGCTGCTCTCAAGTCAAGACAAAAAGAGAAGAATTGGTAGAAGTATGAAAAGGATTATAACGGCACTGATAGTTGCGCTTTATGCAACCGCGGCCTTCGCGCAGACCTCGATTTCGGTCGATGCCCATAAAGTTGTCGGCGTCGACGAGAGGTTCAATGTCGTCTTCGAAGTGGAGGGGGAAAATTCTCCATCGAATTTCACATGGAGCCCGGGGGATGATTTCCAGCTCGTTTGGGGGCCTCAGAAAGGTACTTCCAGCAGCGTTTCTATAGTAAACGGCAAGGTCTCGAAGTCTTCGAAGTCGAGTTTTACCTATATCCTTCTTCCCAAAAAGACCGGTACGTTTACTCTTCCCGCTGCTACGGCTACGGTCAAGGGCGAGACCATCTCTTCTAAGAGCATCACTATCCAGGTGGTCCAGAACGGTGCGGGCCAGTCATCCGGAAGCAGCTCATCCTCAGGCGGAAGCGGCTCTTCATCGAGCGGCTCTGGAAGTTCCTCTTCAAGAGAGGCGGCCTCCGGAGAGGATGTTTTCATGAGACTCAACCTCTCAAAGACAAATGTGGTCGTAGGGGAGCCAATAACCGCGACCCTATCCCTCTATCAGAGAGCCAATATTGTAGGATTCGAAAATGCCCGTTTCCCTTCATTTGACGGGTTCTGGAGCCAGGAGACAGAGACTCCGAGCAATATCGAATTCCATCGGGAGAGTCTTGGGGACAATATCTACAACGCCGCTGTCCTCAGGCGATATGTCATCATCCCCCAGAAATCCGGGAATATGACAATAGACCCCGCTGAGATAGTCTGTCTTATCAACGTCCTTCGTCCGGGCAGCTCCTCCGGGAGCATCTTCGATTCTTTCTTCGGAGAAGAATATGTGACCGTCAAAAAGAGGGTTTCGACAAGGGCTGTCACCGTCAAAGTCTCTCCTCTTCCTGCCGGCGCACCGGCTTCATTCAGCGGAGGAGTCGGCAATTATTCTATTTCAGCGCGCCTCAGTAAGGATTCCCTTAAAGTCCATGACGCAGCTTCCCTGATTGTTACAGTGAGCGGAAAGGGAAATGTCTCCCTGATAGAGGCTCCGAAACTCAGTTTCCCTCCGGATTTCGAGACTTACGACGTCAAGACCACCCAGAATACCGACAAGAGCGGCACCACTGGAAGCAAGACGTTTGAATATCCATTCATTCCCAGAAGTTACGGCGACTTTACACTCCCGCCGCTAAAATACTCATACTATGATGTCAATTCCAAGAAATATGCTACCGTATCTACCGATTCTCTTAGGATCAAGGTTGCAAAGGGAAATCAAACGGCTACTACTACGCTTGAACCGGGTCAAAACCAGCTGACAGTAGATCGAAAAGGAGTTAAGAACCTCGGTGAGGATATCCGTTTCATCCGCACTAAAGCCCCTTCTTTTACGGAGGACAAGGGATTCTTGGTCGGAAGGCCCTTATATTGGATCATCCTCGCGCTTTTGGCACTTGCCGCTTTCGCAATTTGGCTTGCCATGAGAAAAGCCGCTGCTATGAGGGCTGATGTTCGTGGGACGAAGAACAGGAAGGCTACGAAGATGGCTCTTAAGAGGCTTAAACTCGCCGGTGAGTTTATGTCCAAAGGGCTTCAGACCGCTTTCTACGAAGAGCTCCATCGGGCGCTTCTTGGCTTTGTGTCGGATAAGCTCTCAATGGATATGGCAGAGCAGAATAAAGAGAATATCGCTGCTGCGCTTGCCTCCAGGGGCATTTCCGAGGGCCTTGCAAATGAATTTACCGATCTTCTCGACGCCTGCGAATATGCCCGTTATGCTCCTTCAACCGGAAGCGAGCAGATGAGCGCCCACTACGAGAAGGCCGTTGATGTTATCACTGCGATAGATTCCAATATGAAAAAGACAACTTCTTCCCCAGGGGCTGCGGCTTTTCTTATAGCTTTCGCTCTTATGATACCTTCGCTTTCGAAGGCGGAGCCTATGAGTTATCCCGATTCTTTGTGGAACGAAGGTGTCGCTGCATATTCGGCAGGACGCTGGAACGATGCTGCAGTGGCCTGGGAGGGTATTTATGATGCCGGCATCAGGGGGAGCGAGCTTTACTACAATCTTGCATCGGCCTATTTCAAACTTGGAGAGACCGGAAAGGCGATTCTCTTTTATGAGAGGGCTTTGAAGGAAGATCCTTCCGACAAAGACGTCCGCTACAACCTCGAATTCGCCCGTGGAATGACCCAGGACAGGATTGAAGATGTGCCGGAGTTTATCTTGAAGACATGGATAAAGAAGGCGACCTACCTTTTCAGCTCGGATCTCTGGGCAGTGCTTTCCATTCTTTTCTTCGCAGGAGCCCTGGCCCTTCTTCTGCTTTTCCTTCTTGGATCATCAAGCGGAGCGCGCCGGACGGGCTTTTTTACCGGCATTGCCGCCCTTCTTATCGCAGTGTTCTGCTTTGCTTCGGCATCCTCTCAGAGGGCGGATGCGTCGAGAAAGGACGAGGCCATCGTGATGAGACCGGTTTCTTCCGTAAAGAGTTCTCCTTCGTCGGATTCGGCCAAAGATCTCTTTATCCTTCATGAGGGGACCAAGGTTAAGATTCTCGACGAGGTTGACCTCTGGATGAATATAGAACTTTCTGACGGCAGGCAGGGATGGATTGCAACAAAAGACATTGAAATAATCTGATACTCTCTTATGACCTTTCGCCACTTGATAGTTACCCTCGCAGCGCTTTCCGCTCTTTCATTGAGAGCAGAAGAGCCTGTGAGGTTCGCCTTTATTACTGACAACCATTATTCAGCCGGTTCTCGCTCGATTACCGATCTCAGGCGATGCCTCCGGGATATCAATTCCAGGGATGATCTCGACTTTGTGATAATGGGCGGGGACATAACCGACTTTGGCTCCGACGATGAGCTTGCCGCTGTCAAGGTGATGCTGGATTCGCTCAGCCTGGATTATTATGTGGTCCCCGGCAATCATGATGCAAAATGGTCTGAAAGCGGCTGCAATACCTTCCGTAAGGTCTTCGGCTATGAACAGTTCGCCTTCGAGAAGAAGGGCTGGAGATTCCTTGGGTGCAGTTGCGGCCCGGACATGAGAATGGCCCCTGCCCTTCTCCCTCAGGAGAGTATGGAGTGGCTCCGAAGCCTTGAAGGAGGGAAGAAGAGTATTTTCATAAACCATTATCCCCAAGATACTTCCGTCCTCAATTATTTCGATGTTACAAAGGAACTCAAGAGGGTGGGGGTGCAGTTTGAAATCGGCGGCCACTGGCATCGCAACACAGCCCTTAATTACGAGGGCATTCCTGCAGTTCTCGGAAGAAGTTCAATGACAGACCGTTCAAAGCCGGCAGGATATAATATTTTCACAGTATTTGAAGATAGCGTCACCGTAGCCGAAAGGAGGCTTTTCCCTCATTCGACTGTCCTTATGGAGCCATGGTACACTGCCAAGCTCGGTCCTGTCCGCGATACGGTCACATACGACCCCGACGGCCTGCCGGCCGATTATCCGTGGATGAGGTATGATGTCAACAAGAAGTACCCTTCTGTCAAGGAGTTATGGAAGATAAGGGAGAGAGCGAATGTGGTCGCAGGTTTTGCTTCCGATGGCCGTGCCGTGTATTATACTACCGCATCCGGCATGGTAAAGGCCGTTTCGATTGATGACGGGCACGAGATATGGGCCAAACAGTTCCCCGGGAAGATTTTCTCTACTCCCGCTCTCGAAGGAAAATATCTTGTCTTCGGCTGCACAGACGGAAAGGTCTATGCACTTAATGCCAAAAACGGCAAGACGCTCTGGTCCCATAAGGCCGACAAATCGATAGTGGCCTCTCCAGTGATCTTCGATAAAAAAGTCTTTATAGGGTCTTCAGACGGTGTTTTCAGGGCTCTCAGCCTGAAGAAAGGAAAGCTCGTCTGGGCCTTTGACAAGGTCGAAGGTTTCGTCGAGTGCCGTCCTTTTGTCGATGATGAACAGGTGGTATTCGGGACATGGGCCAACCGCCTCTATTCTCTCGATCCCCGGACCGGCGCCCTTCAGTGGGTCTGGCAGTGCAAAAAGCCTTCGAGGATGTATTCTCCTGCAGCCGTCTGGCCGGTAAAGTCAGAAGGTAAGATATTTATTGCAGTCCCCGACAGGAGTATGTACGCTATTGACGCTGCAACTGGTGAGGAAGTTATTGAGCAGCCTCAGTCAGCCCGTGAAGCTATCGGACTTTCAAGGGACGGGAAGACTGTCTATACCAAGTCGATGTGGCATAAACTCTTCGCATTCAACGCTTCTGACGCCTCCCTTAAGTGGTCGGCGGAGACCGGCGCGGGATATGAGATCGGACCTACACCGATTGTCGAGACAAGCCGCGGAGTCCTCTATCCGACGGATAAGGGCAATCTCCTCTCTTTCTCTTCAGAAGACGGCTCGCTTCTTTGGGCTCATAAAATATCAATAGCCCTAGTGAATCCTCTCTATGTGGTCTCCGATACTTCAGGAGGCTGCAAAGTGCTGGCTTCTACAATGGATGGAGTAATAACCTTATTGCAATTTTGAACATAATAACACATATGACACTGAAAAGAATAACCCTTGCTGTAGGAATGCTGATGATGGCTTTCTCGGCATCCGCTGCCGTCGAGGATTGGCAGAATCCCGCTGTTTTCGAAATCAATCGCCTGCCTATGGCAGCAACTTTTGTGACAGACCAGCAGGAGGCCATCTCCTTGAACGGGACATGGAAATTCCACTGGAGCGATGACCCTTCGGGAAGGATTCCGGGATTCGAAAAAACGGCTTTCGACGATGCTGCATGGGATAATATCCCCGTTCCCGGCCTCTGGGAGCTGGAGGGATATGGCGATCCTCTCTATCTCAATATCGGATACTCATGGAGAGGCCATTACACCAACAATCCTCCTATCGTCCCGACTGAGCACAACCATGTCGGAGAGTACCGCCGTACTTTCTCGGTACCGGATACATGGAAGGGCAAGCAGATCTGCCTCTGCATAGGTTCGGCTACTTCCAATGTCCGTGTCTGGGTCAATGGCAAAGAGGTCGGATATAGTCAGGACAGCAAGCTCGAAGCCCGTTTCGACATTACGAAATATGTCAAGGCAGGTGCAGAGAATCTCATTGCACTCGAAATATTCCGCTGGTGCGACGGCTCCTATCTCGAGGATCAGGATTTCTGGAGATTCTGCGGCCTCGCCCGTGATACTTATGTCTATACAAGGGAGCAAAGGAGGATAGAGGATGTCCATGTGAAAGGGTCCATGGGCGGTGACCTCGAGGTAGAGACCGAGGTGACCCCAGGGATTACCAATGTCCATTACTCCGTCCTTGACGGGAAGGGTGAGACCATCCTCGAATTCGACACCCCGGTTGCAAGAAAATATGAGGTCTCAGAGAATGGAAATGTGCTTCTGAGGGCCTCCAAGAAGGTTTCTTCCCCTTCTCTATGGTCGGCTGAGACCCCTTCTCTCTATACCCTCAAGGTCGCCGCGACCGACAGGAAAGGGGTACGCGAGAGCACCTCGGTACGTTTCGGATTCAGGACTGTCGAGATAAAGAATTCCCAGCTTCTTGTCAATGGCAAGCCCGTCCTTATCAAAGGCACCGACCGTCACGAACTCAGCCCGAGCGCGGGTTACATAGTGACCGAGGCCGATATGATCAATGATATCAAAGTATTCAAGGAACTCAATATCAACGCAGTCCGTACTTCCCACTATCCCAACGATCCCCGTTGGTACGATCTCTGCGACGAGTATGGAATCTATGTTGTCGACGAGGGAAATATCGAGTCTCATGGAATGGGATATGATCCCGCCAAGACAATTGCCAACAGGACAGAGTACCTCGAGGCCCATCTTTCCCGTGATCAGAGAATGGTCCGCCGCGATTTCAACCACCCTTCGGTAATAATCTGGAGCCTTGGAAACGAGGCCGGCAACGGAACCAACTTCTATGCCTGCTATGACTGGATCAAGTCTTACGATCCTTCCCGTCCAGTCCAGTATGAAAGAGCCGTTCTTGAGAGGAACACCGATATCTTCTGCCCGATGTATGCAACTTTGGATCAATGCGAGAAATACCTCCAGAACAACCCTCCGAAGCCCCTCATCCAGTGCGAGTATGCCCATGCGATGGGTAATTCGATGGGAAACTTCAAGGAGTACTGGGATCTTGTCAGGAAATATCCTGAGTATCAGGGCGGTTTCATTTGGGACTTTGCCGACCAGGCGCTTTGGTGGAAGGTCGATCCCAAGAAGTACGGTACAGACTATATATGGGCTTTCGGCGGTGATTTCAACGATTATGACCCTTCCGACGGTTCATTCAACTGCAATGGTATTGTCGCTTCCGACCGCAGTTTCCATCCTCATGCTTATGAGGTTCGCTACCAGTACCGCAATATCCTCACTTCCCTCGAGGGTGTCGACAAGGGCTCCGTCAGGGTGAAGGTCCACAATGAGTACTTCTTCAGGGATCTTTCCGCTTACAGGATGATCTGGACTCTTGAGAAGGAAGGCGAAAGCGTCGCTACCGGAGTTGTTGAGGAAATTAATACAGCGCCCCAGAGCGATGCCATTATCCGCCTTCCGGCTTCTGTAGAAGGCTGCAAATGCAAGGATAAATATCTGACTGTAAGGTATTTCCTTAAAAATGCCGAGCCTCTTCTTCCCGCTGGAAGCGAGGTCGCTTATGATCAGATGAAGGTCTTTGAAGGGACAGTCTGCAAGGCTCACGAAGAGGAGACCAAGGGTAGCCTTCCGAAGATGGAAAAGAGCGGAGAATCAATCCTCTTTTCCGGTACATTTACAACACCCGGAACAGCTTCCGAGCGTCAGAGCGAGTGGACTGCAAAATTCGATAATGGAGTGCTCGTATCCTACCGCGTTGGCGGAAAGGAACTTCTCAAGGAAGCTCTTCTTCCTAATACAGGACGCGCCGTCGTTGAGAATGATATGGGAGCGAAACTCAACCGCAAGCTCTCTGTCTGGCAGTATCCTTCGTGGAAAGTCGCTAAGGCGGAACTCTCTGAAGAGGATGGAGCTTATGTCCTGAAGACTGTCTACGAGCCTGTAGGAGCAGCAAGGTTCGTTGTGGATTATACCATCTCAGGCGACGGCTCTATCGGAGTCTACGAGTCAGTGAAGGATGTCGGCGGGCTAAAGGAGATGCCTATGATGTTCCGTTTCGGAATGAGGCTTGCTATGCCTGGAGAGTTCTCCAATATCGATTTCTATGGCTACGGCCCTTGGGAGAACTATGAGGACCGTCGTTCGGGAGCCCTCATCGGTCATTATCGCCAAAGAGTTGAGGATCAGTACCACTACGGCTACGTCCGCTCCCAGGAAAGCGGCACTCATTCGGGTCTCAAGTGGTTCAAGGTCCTTGACAATGCCGGATGCGGCCTCTCGATTGTCTCCGACGACTTCTCTGCAGCTGCTATTCCGTTCTCACAGGCCGAGATGGACTTTACCAAGGATTGGGTGATGAACCGCCCGAATCCTACCAATGTCCAGGAAGGAGCTCCGCTCCACTCGCTCTCACTCAAGCCTCTTGCTCATGAGAATGACCGCTCCAACGGCACCACCCATGTCACCTTCGAGGCTCGTCAGACCGGAGTCGGCGGCATCAATTCATGGAGAGAATGGCCTCTCCCGAAATATAGGGTAATGCCTTCTGAAGATTTGGTATTCCTCTTTACAATAACCCCTGTGAAGTAGGAAAGCGTATCTTTTTTTGCAGAATCAGTGTTTTTTGGTATCTTTGCAACCCGTACAAACTAAACCTTTTTTCTTATGAAGTACGGGTTCGATACCGAAAAATACATTAAAATACAGTCCGAGCACATTAGAGAGCGCATCGCCAAATTCGGCGACAAACTATATATGGAGTTCGGAGGAAAACTCTTCGATGATTTCCATGCAAGCCGTATCCTTCCGGGATTTGAGCCTGATGTCAAGCTCAAGATGCTCGAGAAGCTTAAGGATGAGTTGGAAATCATCATTGTTATAAGCGCTGTTGACATTGAGAAGAACAAGGTCAGGGCGGATCTCGGTATCACGTATGACGAGGACGTACTTCGCCTGAGTGATGAGTTTACAAACCGCGGCTTCTGTGTCAGTTCGGTGGTGATTACTCATTACAACGGACAGTCCAGCGCCGATCATTATCGCCAGCGTCTCGAGAGAGAAGGAATAAAGGTCTACTACCATCATACAATCGAAGGCTATCCCCAGAATGTGGCTCTGATTGACTCGGACGAGGGTTTTGGCAAGAATGACTTCGTAGAGACGACAAAGCCTCTTGTCGTTGTCACGGCCCCCGGCCCCGGCAGCGGAAAGATGGCGGTTTGCCTCAGCCAGCTCTATCAGGAGAGCCAGAGGGGAGTGAAGGCGGGTTATGCCAAATTCGAGACATTCCCGATTTGGAATCTTCCCCTGAAGCACCCTGTAAATATCGCCTATGAGGCCGCGACGGCGGATCTGGATGATGTCAATATGATCGACCCCTTCCATCTGGAAGCTTATGGGGAGACGGCGGTCAATTATAACCGCGATATTGAGATTTTCCCTGTCCTGAATGCCATCTTCGAAGGCATCTACGGGGAGAATCCCTACAAGTCCCCGACCGATATGGGGGTCAATATGATCGGCTATTGCATCTCGGACGACGAGGTGTGCCGCGAGGCTTCGAAGCAGGAGATCATCCGCCGCTACTATACGGCTCTAGGCGCTCTCGCAACGGGCCATGGGTCGGATTCGGAGGTCAATAAGATCGCTATTCTGATGAAGCAGATGAAGATTACTCCGGAGATGAGAAGATCGGTAGTCGCTGCCCATGAGAGGAGGGATATTTCCGGAGGGAAGCCGGCTGCGGCTATAGAACTAGCTGACGGAACGATAGTTACCGCGGAGACAAGCCCGCTTCTTGGGCCTAGTGCAGCCCTTATTCTCAATGTCACCAAGCACCTTGCAGGGATTCCTCACAGCCTGAAACTGATTCCCCAGAACATGATAGAGCCTATCCAGAAGACAAAGGTTTCCTATCTTCATGGCCACAACCCCCGTCTCCACTCGGACGAGGTCCTGGTGGCGATTTCTATGCTCAGCCTCTTTGACGAGAATTGCAAGAAGGCCCTCTCCTGCCTTCCCCTTCTGAAGGGATGTCAGGTCCACTCGACCGTCCTTCTAAGCGAAGTCGACCGTAAGGTGTTCAAAAAACTCGGGATTGATCTGACCTGCGATCCGGCTGGTAAGAAACGGTGATTATCCCTGGCCGTAAGTTGCTTTCGGCCCGTGTTTTCTAAGATAATGCTTCTCAATCAACTCTCTCCTGATGTCCGCATCGGGATTGAGCGAGAGGGTGTGGAGTGTGATTTCAGCTATTTTCTCAAGGACTGTAGCGTGGTAGACGGCCTCTGAAGGGTCTTTTCCCCATGTGAAAGGCCCATGATTTTTCACGAGCACACCCGGAGTGGCCACCGGGTCGATGCCGACCATCCTGTTGACGATTGCAATCCCCGTGTTCTTCTCATAGTCTCCTTCGATCATCTCGGCAGTCATATCGTCGGTGCAGGGGACAGGTCCATAGAAGTAATCCGCATGGGTGGTGCCGAGACAGGAAATGTCCATCCCGGCCTGGGCCCAGGCCGTAGCAAAAGTAGAGTGGGTATGGACAACCCCTCCGATTGATGGAAACGCCTTATACAGAACAAGATGGGTCGGTGTGTCGGAGGAAGGGCGGAGAGAGCCTTCGACTATGTTCCCTTCGAGGTCCACTATGACAATATCTTCGGGGCGCATCTTCTCGTAGGAGACTCCGCTCGGCTTTATGGCGACGAGACCTTTTTCCCTGTCGATGCCGGAAACATTGCCCCAAGTATAGATGACAAGGCCGTTTTTGACAAGGTCAAGATTGGCCTCAAATACTTTCTCTTTCAGCTCTTGGATTGTCATTTTTTTCGTTTTTTTATCTCCAGATTCCAAAGATAAGGATTTATTCTTTAAATTTGTAAGTGAACACAGTAATATCCTAAAACACATTGGCAAGATTTCTAGATCCCCCACCTCCGAAACCTTTGCTTCCTGCTGAAAGAATTCCAAAGGTTTATAAGTCCATGAGATTCAAGGTTTTCCTTGGAGCGTTCCTGGGTTATTCGGCTTATTATCTGGTCCGGAAGAACCTTTCACTGGCCGCTCCAGGGATGATCGCCGAGGGGCTCATCACCAAGGCACAAGTCGGAGTCGCGATGTCCGCGGTATCGATTGCTTATGCCTTCAGCAAGTTCATTCTTGGAAGTATTTCCGACCGCTCAGATGCCAGGAAGTTCCTGGTACTCGGGTTGGTACCTTCCGCTCTTGTGATGATGCTGACAGGAGTCATCCCATTCAGCCCGGACCATCCGGTGCTAAACATGGTGATTGTTTTCGGACTGATGCTGATTGTCGGGTGTCTTTCCGGAATGGGTTGGCCTCCGTGCGGGCGAATCATGGCACATTGGTTCTCCCAGAACGAGAGGAGTTTCAAGATGTCGGTCTGGAATACTGGCCATAACTTCGGAGCGGGGTCGCTAGGGCTTCTCGCAACGGCGGGAATGACTATGATGGTCGCCCTCGGTTTCCCTGCTGCACAGGATTGGAGGGGCGCTTTTATCCTCCCGTCGCTCGTTGCTATTGCCGTTGCGATTATCTGCTGGTGGCTCATCCGGGATACGCCGCAATCTTGCGGGTTACCTTCCATCAACGAGTATCGCAACGATTACTCGGGTGTCAAGTCGGATGTGAAGGATACCGATAAGATTCCCTTCAAGACGCTGTTCGTGGATTATATCTTTAAGAATAAGCTCCTTTGGGCGGTAGCCGGAGCTAATATCTTCATCTCATTGGTCCGCTACGGCGTCGGAGACTGGGCTCCGACTTATCTCCAGGAGGCCGGGATCATGACTCCTTCGGAGAGCAATCTGGCCTTCTCTATCCACAATTATGTGGGTATTTTTGGGACGATCGTCTGCGGATGGATCTCCTCAAAGTTTTTCAAGGGACGCTGCGCTCCGCCTAATGTGCTGTTTATGGGCATTGTGCTCATTGGCGCCCTGATCTACTGGCAATCCGGTAATCTTTCCGGAGGCAATCTTGCCCTCCAGAAAGTACTTATCTATGTAGCCCTCATCTTGACTGGCTTCTGCATCTACGGGCCAGTCGCCCTCGTAGGAGTCCAGGCCCTCAATCTGGTCCCGAAGAATGCCGCGGGTACGGCCGCGGGCTTCGTAGGCCTTTTCGGCTATCTTTTCGGAGATGCGATTATCGCCAAGATCATGATGGGCTCTATTATCCAGAATGCGGGCTGGAATATCGCCCTTGCGATTTTCCCGCTTGCCTGCGTGCTTGCTATGGTCCTTTGCGCTCTTCCGTGGAAGAGTGAAGTGGCAATGACCGACTGACCCTTCGTCGAAGATTTTAATAATTAATATTATGGAAAAAAGGCATTCTAACATCATGAAACTGTTTTTTGCAGCTTTCGTTGCTTCGTCTTTCATTCTGACCGGTTGCAAAAGTGAGAAGCTCAATTATGACGCGATTGAGGTCCACAGCCACAATGACTATGTTCAGGCCAATCCCTTCTGGGGAGCCTTCAATGCCGGGACTCCTTCGATCGAAGCGGATGTGTACCTTGTTGATGGGGATCTCTATGTGGCCCACCGCAAGAAAGAACTGATTATCGACCCGGAGCATACCCTGAGGAGCATGTACCTCGAGCCGCTCAAGAAGGAGTGGGACAAAAACGGAGGAAAGCCCTATGCTGACGGGGGACCGCTATGGCTCATGGTCGACATGAAAAGAGATCAGCACGCATCTCTTTCCAGACTTGTGGAAATAATTGAGACTGAGGGCTATCTGCCGATGTTCGATGTGACAAGTAATCCTTCAGCGGTGAAACTCGTTGTGACGAATCTTCCGGATATTATTGAGAACCACCAGGAAGACTTTCCTGAGTGGGTGTATTATGATGGCATCCCGAATATGACACTGACAGAGAAGGGAGCGACCAAGGTAGCAATGATAAGCGAGAAAGCGTCTGTCTATACGAGCTGGAGCGGCGAGGGAGAGATGGCCCCTGAAGAGCAGCAGGCTATCAAAGCCGCAATTGAGGATGCTCATAAGATCGGAACGACCTTCCGCCTCTGGGATTTCCCGGATGGCCCCGAGGCATGGGAGATGTCGGTTAAGCTCGGTCTTGACTGGATCAATACCGATAAGCCTGCCGAGGCTGTTGCCTGGCTCAAGGCTAAACGAGAGAATAAATAACTTTTTTATTGGAATAAGAGATGAGTAAATTTTGGAATAAATTAAGTGATATAACCCACCTTCATAAACGTGCGGCTTTTTCGGATCTTCCAGAGAGAATCGCCGCTAAAGAATCAGTTTTCATGGGTATCGCCAAGGGGCGTTTCTCCTGCCGTAAATTCAAAAATACCCCTCTTACGGATGTCCAGATAAAGCACATTCTGGAAGCGGCCAGACTGGCTCCCTCTGCAAAGAACAATCAGCCGGTCCATGTCTGGGTAGTTAAGAGCGAGGAGTCGCTTTCAAAGCTGAAATCGGCGACGAACTATCTCTATGGCGCACCCGTTGTATTCATGGTAGGATGCAATCCCGAGGAGGCTTGGGTCCGCCAGTGCGACGGCAAGAACGGCGGCGATGTAGATGCTGCCATTGTCGGGACCCACATTATGCTGGAGGCTACCGCCCTCGGCCTTGGAAGCGTCTGGGTTGGCTCTTTCGATCCTTCGAAGATTAAAGAAGTATTCCCGGAAACCGCCGGGTATGAGATTGTCGCCCTCTTCCCTGTAGGTACTCCCGATGCTGAAGAAAGCCCCAATCACGGAAAGCGGAAACCGCTTGAAGAATTCGCTTCGGAGCTGTAAAAGTGTTCTCTAATAAATACGCTATAATTAGCGGAATCTACAATTTTTTCAGCGATTCCGCTAAAAATATCCCTGTCCATTGGCGGCAAGATACTGACTGTTCCGCTTTACATGGGCTTTCTGCTGAGGGCTTATTGACTCTTTAAAGATTATTCTTCTCAGATTTTATAAATTTTATTACGGTATTTCCGTTTTTATTGCTACTTTTGTAACTTGGAACAAAAGTAGCAATTTTGCTTTTATTCGCGTTTGCCGGTTTTTTGTTCTGCGGTTTTATAACAACTTGAAAATAAAATAAATAACAAAATAAAATTCATAAATCATGAACAAAAAAACACTTTATGAATCTCCCGAGGCTGAGCTCCTCGTGGTAAGATTTGAGCAGAACATTTTGTCCGACGGTACGTGGGACGGTTCCATCAAACAAGGATCACAATGGTCAAGCGATAACCCAGACGACGGTTATGGTCTTGAATAGAGGAGGAATGACCATGAAAAAGATCTACACTACTTTAATGGTTCTTGCCACATTGGCAATGACTCTTGTTTCCTGTACCAAGGAAATCAATAATCAGACAGATGAGCAGGTTGTCGGTAAAATGAAGACCGTTACGGTCAAGACTGATATCGCAACCCGTACCACCCTTGATTCCAATCATGAGAATATTGTTTGGAGCAGTGGGGATGTCATGAAGATTTTCAATAATGCTGACACGACGAGTTACCGTGCTCCTTATGTGGCAGGTGGTGATTTATTAGTCGAAGTTCCTGAAGCCACGACTGAGATATATGCACACTATCCTTACTTTAAGGGAAACAAAACCGGCCCTGAAAGCGTCAGCGTATATATCAGCAATAGCCAAACTCAGAAGAATCCTGGTGAGCTGAACGGTTACAATTATCCTATGGTAGCTAAGGGAACGGTTGTCGAAGAGACTGTTGATAATGAGACAGTTTATAAAGCTCTTATCTCTCTCTACCCCGTTGCTTCAGCACTGGCTCTGAATATTTATCATAGCGGTCTCGAAGGAGAGGAAAGCGTTAAATCCGTTACTATTACTCCGGCTGCCGCTAATACGAAGTTCACCGGGAGCCAGGTCACTGATCTGACAGGAGACAACATCACTTATACGGAAGCCGCTTCTTCTGAGCCGATCACCGTCACTCTAACTAATGCACTTGCTCTTGGTAACACCAAGCCTACGGACAAGCAGAAGTTCGATGGACAGATCTATGTATGCCTTGCCAAGCAGAGCTATGCAAACGTGAAGTTTGAAATCCAGACCACCAAGGGAACTTATACTATTACTTCCAGCGAAACGCCTTTCGATTGTGTCAACAATGATTTCGTTCCTGTAAATATCAACCTTAACAAGGCTGATTTTGAAGAGGCTGAGGCTCCTGTCGATCCCACCGCTTACTCTTGGATTCTGGTAAAGGATGCTCTGGCCGTTGGCGATAAGGTTGTTATTGCCGCTGCTGAATCCGATGTGGCTATGAGCACTGAGCAGAAGACAAACAACCGTGGTCAGATTGCAATTACCAAGAGTGGTAATGCCTTGACAGCGAATGCCGATGTCCAGGTTTTAGAAGTAGTGTCCGGGACTGCAAACGGTTCCTTTGCCTTCAAGTGCCTGAATGGAGATCAGATTGGGAAGTATATCGCAGCTGTATCAAGTGAGAGTAACAATATGCACTCTAATTCTGACATTGATGCTAACGCGTCTTGGAGTGTGAGTATAAACTCTTCTACCGGCGTTGCAAGTGTTGTTGCTCAGGGTACTTATACTAGGAATGTTCTCCAGCATAATTCCAGCAGTAGCTTGTTCTCTTGTTATAAATCAGCAAGTCAGGCGGATGTGGTATTCTATCGCGCCAGTCTTCCTTCTGCTAATCTCTCTTTCCCGGAGGAATCCTATTCGGTGAATATCGGTGAGACATTTACGACTCCCACCCTGACCAATCCTTATAACGTTCCTGTAATGTATTCTTCCAGCAATGATAATATTGCTATTGTTGATGAAAATACTGGAGAAGTGCTTATTGGAGATGTTGCTGGTACGGTTACCATTACTGCTTCTTTTGCTGGTAATAGCACCTATTCTGCGTCCGAAGCATCCTATGACATTATGGTCATTGATCCGAATGCGGAGATTGAGAAAGGCGCTACTTGGACTTATACATTTACAGCAAAACAGTTCTCTAGCGCTGGAACAGTGACGCTTGCTGAACAGGATTGGACAATGGCAGGAACAGGAGGGTCTTATTTTGGTTATGATGGAACAAAAGGACAGCAGTTCGGAAGTGGGTCAGCTCCATATTCAGCAGTCACTCTGACATCTAATTTTGGAAGTCTCTACGGCATAGAAAGTATTGCCGTCAATGCTTCTGGTGCTAGCTCTATCAATGCAACGCTATCTGTCAAAGTTAATGGCGTTTCTTATAAGTGTGAAAATTCAGAAGCTGTCTCTCTGACGGCTACAGCGACGACTTATACATTCAATACCCCTGGCGAGCTGAATGCCGGAGACATCGTAATTTCTTTTGCCAACAGTTCTAGTAAGGCGATATACATCAAGACTATCACTGTGAATCCAGAAGGAACAGTTGTTGATCCTGTTAAGTTGGTTATGAGCGATATTACTTGCACTAATTCTGGTGAGAGTGAGAATACGCTAACTTTCTCCTGGACTGCGGTCGAAAACGCTACAGGATATCAGGTAAGCGTTGATGGTGGAAACACGTATGGAACAACACAAACAGCGCTAACATATACATTGACTGGCCTGTCGGCTGGAACGACTTATTCCATAAAAGTTAAGGCTATTGGTGACGGAACCAATTACGTGGATTCCGATGCGAAGACTGGTACGGGAGCGACAAAGAGTTCTCAGTCGGGGGACGATGTCTATTCGCTATATAGCGGTGATCTCACGGAGGGTGATTATGTCATCGTCTATGAGGGTGGTGCAATGAAGAGTTCAGTTACTTCAGATAGATTAGATTATTCAGCGGTTACAATTACTAGTAATTCTATTACTGGGCCTGCGGAGAATCTTGTCTGGCATATTGCACAAAGCGGTGATAATTGGACTATTTATAATGCGGAGGTCGCTAAGTATGCGGCCTCAACTGGAGCGAAGAACAAAGCCCAACTATTAGAAAGTGGAACAGATAACAAGAGTCTTTGGACTGTTACAGTGGGCGATGGTACATATGATTTTGTCAATGTTGCGAACACGAGTGCAAAAGTAAATGCTAATCTAAGAAGGAACGGAACGTATGGATTTGCTTGTTATGCAAGTACTACAGGTGGTGCTTTGAGTCTTTATAAAAAGAATTGAAGTGAATCCGGAGGCGGAACCTCCGGGGATGGAAACATCACCGCCGTCTCTTCCTTTAACGAAAGCGCGTCAGGGGCAACCCTGACCGCTTCGTTTCAAGGAGTGAGAACCGATTACGCACCGCAAGTCGCCGGATTCCGAATCGGTACAAGCCGCAACGATCTGACACTTCAGACCGTTTACACCAACGATCTTCTGGACAGCGCCAGCGGGACATTTACCGCTGATGTGAACAGCCTCTCTCCGGGCACAACATATTACTACCAAGCCTTCATGACTGTGTCGGACGGCAATGGCGGCTACACGGAGATTGTCAGCTCTATCGGCTCTTTCACGACGACCACCGATGTCCCCGGCGTTCCCTCCGGATGGCTGGAGCTTCCGGCAACGACAGGAAGCGAAGACTATGTGGGCGCTTTCTACGGCAGCGGCGGCACCTCGGATGAGTACAGGAATTACAGCTACAACTACAGCTATACCTACTACGCCTCCCTCTGGACAGCCTACCCGCTCACCAAGGCCCTGACGACCGGCTCTGCCTCTACAAGCAGCTGGCGTTTCAACCCCAATATTGATCAGAGCAAGCAGGTGAGCATTACAAAAAATAGCTATGGGACAATGTACGGCAACGACACCTATTCCCGTGGCCATCAGTGCCCCAATGCTGACCGCAAGTCTGATGATGCAATGAACCTGCAGACCTATTACGCCACCAACCAGACACCCCAGATTCAACAGAATTTCAATCAGGGAATCTGGAGTTCTCTGGAGGATGCCGAAAGGGCGCTTGTGAGCAGCAATGCCAGCGAGACTGTGTATGTTGTCACAGGTCCGGCTTACAGGACTATGGGCGGCAGCGAAACCATCTCCTACCTTACAGGAGCTACAGGGAAGAATGCGAATCCTACGCGGCTTCCTATTCCGAACTATTATTGGAAAGCCTTCCTGAAGGTTAAATGGAGTGGAAATACTGTCACATCTGCATCGGCCATCGGATTCTGGTTTGAGCACCGGACTTACACCAGCGACAGCTATACTAATTATGAAGTGAGTGTTGACTACATAGAGCAGAAGACCGGTTTCGACCTCTTTGTCAACCTGCCGGGCGATAACAACACAGGCATAGAAAAGACAGCTGAGGCGAATACTTCGTGGACCGCCTTCCAGAGTTTCTGATACCAGTAACGGTCACAAAACCACAGAAGCAGCCACTTTGATGTAAAAACATCTTAGCGGCTGCTACTTTTTTTATATCGGGCACCGAAAACTCATGCGCTTGAGTATCGGTTATTAGTACATTATTCCGTGCCATATTTTTGGCGCAGGTGGTGCAAGAAATGGCGCAGGTGCGAAAAAATGCTCGGGACCTGACTGTTCCTGATTTTGGTTGACTGTCCGCGTGTCTTATCGCGTGTGGAAGTTGACTCGGGTTTAACTGATATTACTGGTTTTTGTTGACTATCGGGTGTTATCCCTAAGTTTGGT
>Ga0079305_1001530_pt1 | contig 29075 bp, 20 predicted proteins | sample LMS_cellobiose_e_FD_79183 | JGI IMG/M metagenome (GOLD analysis project Ga0079305, IMG submission 79183) | Rumen-fistulated moose microbial communities from Alaska, USA - LMS_cellobiose_enrichment | ecosystem: Host-associated > Mammals > Digestive system > Stomach > Rumen fluid ... | reverse complement strand
CGCGGTATATGTAGCGTTCCCCGTCACCGATGCTACCTCCGGCGTCCAGCCGGTGAAGCTGTAGCTGAACTGCGCCGTCGACGCCTTTGCGGGAGTATCCCCGGTATAACTGGGGGTCGCTCCGTAGGCCACCTTGCCGCTCTGCAGTTCCGTGCCGTCCTCGTTCACGAAGGTTACCGTGTACTCATTGACGCTGCTGTCATAGGTCGCGGTATATGTGGCGTTACCCGTCACCAACGCCACCTCCGGCGTCCAGCCGGTGAAGCTGTAGCTGTACTGCGCCGTCGATGCCTTTGCGGGAGTCTCCCCGGTATAACTGGGAGTCTCACCGTAGGCAACTTTGCCGCTCTGCAGCTCCGTACCGTCCTCGTTCACGAAGGTTACCGTGTATTCATTGACGCTGCTGTCATAGGTCGCGGTGTAGGTGGCGTTCCCCGTCACCGATGCAACCTCCGGCGTCCAGCCGGTGAAGCTGTAGCTGTACTGCGCCGTCGACGCCTTTGCGGGAGTCTCCCCGGTATAACTCGGGGTCGCTCCGTAGGCCAACTTGCCGCTCTGCAGCTCCGTGCCATCCTCATTCACGAAGGTTACCGTGTACTCATTGACGCTGCTGTCATAGGTCGCGGTGTAGGTGGCGTTCCCCGTCACCGCCGCTACCTCCGGCGTCCAGCCGGTGAAGCTGTAGCTGTACTGCGCCGTCGATGCCTTTGTAGGAGTCTCCCCGGTATAACTCGGGGTCGCTCCGTAGGCCACCTTGCCGCTCTGCAGCTCCGTGCCGTCCTCGTTTACGAAGGTTACCGTGTACTCGGTGTCGTTCCCGATGTCGTCCCCGGTGTCGTCCCCGGTGTCCGCTCCGGTGTTCGCTCCGGTGTCGCCGCCCCCACCGCCGGAAGTTTCGATGCTATCGCTCCAGACTGGGTCGACAACGGTACTGCCCTGATTCTCAAGAAGCTCCTCTATGGCGGCTTTTTCATCCGTTACCGTTGACTGCTCTTCCTCCAGAAGTGCCGCCACTTGCTCCTCCGTGATATCCCGAAGGTCAAGGCCGGTGTTCTCATAGATCTCCTGAAGGGCTTCCTCATCGCCAAGCAGCTCTTCCAGAACCGCAGCAGGGATGTCCTCCATCGTCATTCTCCGGAAGACGATTGCGCAGTCCTCCTCCCGGGCAGTTCCGGGGTCATCCGTATAGAAGTCCGCCGTCTGCCCCGCGGTCATGGTGGTGACCACGATCTCCCCGGTGATGGAGTTGGAAAGGGTGCAGGTCACCTCGCCGGAAAGGAGGTAAGCACGGGTATGGGTGGGGCCCAGGATCGAAAGGCCGCCCCGGGTGCCCCGGATGCCCATGATCATGGTGGAGGTACGGACATTCAGCTCCTCATTCTCCTCCAGCGGCTTCGTCACATTGAAGCTGAGGTCGCCGTAAGACAGCATGAGCTCCAGCTTGTCCCCGTTCTTGCGAACCTCCATGCCGCTGTCCTCATCCAGCTTGGCGGCCTTGCTCTCGTCCAGGCTGACCCAGGCGTAGCTCTTCGCTTCGGTCTGAACCTGGTAACCGCTGTAGAGAAGCATCTCCTCACGGGCCGTCACGCTGCGGGAGCGGCTGTTCAGGACGGTCACGGTGCCCGTCATCTTCTCCAGCCGGATGGTGGAAGCCGTCTCCGCACCCAGCGCGGGGGTGGTGCTCCCCAAACACAGAAGCGCAACCAGCAGGCAGGCCACCAGCCGCTTCAGGAGCCTCGTATTCATACTCTTCTTCCCTTCTTCCATAAGCGATTATCGCAAGGCATCCAGCGTGAGGACCTCGAAGCCCTCCGCCTTGCCCTTGAGCTTGATGCTGCCCCCCAGAGAAGTGACGTCCGCCCGGTCCCCCAGGGCATCCGCCACGGCGCGGGAGATATAGATGGTGCCCCCGGGAGCATTGGACTCCAGGCGGGAGGCCGTGTTCACCGTGTCCCCGATGGCGGTGTAATCCATGCGCTTGGGAGCCCCGATATTGCCCACGACGGCGCTGCCCACATGGACGCCCACGCCGAAGGATACGGTGCGCCCATAGGTGTTCAGAAGCTCCTCGCCCAGGACCTTGGAGCCCTCCACCATGTCCATGGCCGCCTGACAGGCCAGATAGACCGGGTCCTCCTGGGGCAGCGGGGCATTCCAGAAGGCCATGGTGCAGTCCCCCACGAATTTATCCAGGGTCCCGTGATGACGCATGATGCACTCGGTGGTAAGGGTGAGGTAGCGGTTGATGATCTCCACCACGGTGGGGGGGTCCAGGCTTTCGCTCATGGTGGTGAAGCCCCGGATATCCACAAACAGGACGGCGATGTCATAGAGCCTGCCCCCCAGCTCCAGGGCTCCGCTGCCCTGGGCCAGCAGTTGCTTCATCACCCCGGGGTCCACATAGTGTCCAAAGGTATCCGTGACCCGGCGGCGCTCCCGCTGGGAGCGGATGTAGTTCACCGCTACCGTTACAATAAAGAGCACGGTCACAAAGAGCGGCACATAGATGACCCGGAGGATGACGCCGCCGCGGTAGAGGGCGGCGCAGAGGGCGACCCAGCCCAGGCAGACAAGCAGCCAGACGGGGATGACATAGCGCAGCTTCCGGTCAAAGAAAAAGATCAGCGCGAAGGCGCAAAGCACAAAAAGGGCGGCAAGCTGCACCGGCTCCGGGGCTTCCCTGGGAAAGAAGCCCCTGCGGAAAGCGTCCACCACATTGGCCTGAATCTCCACGCCGTACATGGGGGCGGCGTGGTCCAGCGCGGTGCGGTATTCATCCTGCATGCCGGAGGCATAGGGGCCGATGAGGACAATCTTATCGGCAAATTCCGCCGGGTCCACCTCCCCGCTGAGCAGGTCCGCAAAGGAGATGCCGCCGTAATAGCTGCGGCTTCCCCCGGTAAAGGGGAGATAGAAAAAGCCGCCCTTTGTCTCCGGGGGTGGATTGGGCTCGAGCCCCATAGCGGCGCAGTAAGCCAGATAAATACGCCGGGGGAAGGACTCCACCCGCCCGAGGCCGGGAACGTCGAGGGCGAGCAGCGGGTGGCGGAAGATGCCGTCCGCGTCCGCGACGGCGTTGATATGGCCGGTGTCGGCGGCGTCCAGAAGCGCATCAAAGGGCTGCTCCCAGGCAAGGACGGCGTTCGTGTCCATGTAAAATTCGTCCCCGTCCTCCACAAGAGCACTGCCCAGCACGGCGGCGGAGGCCACCACCACGTTCCCCGCGTCGGCGGCGGCCTCGAAAAGCCACTGGTCCGCGTCCGGGTCGGCGCTGTCGCCGATGAAGAGGACGTCGATGCCGATGACGGCGGGACGCGAATCCGGGTCGGCGAAATTGAGGAAGTCGATGGCCTCCCCAAATAAGCTGCGGTCCCAGGGCATGGGGCCGAGGGCATCCGTGGCCCGCTGGTCCATGCCGACGACGATAATCTCCCCGTCCGGGGCGGAGGCGTGCTGATACAGGGCGTCGGCGGCGCTGCCATCCAGAGAAAAGAGCAGGTCAAAGTGCATCACCAGGCAGAACGCCGCGGCGACGATCAGCGATACAAGGGCGAGAAAAACAAATCTCTTCTTCATCATTTCCGCAGCCTCGGGAGGACTTCCCAGGCCCGGCTCTCCTCAAATGCGGCGAGCCAGTCCCCATCCATCTCCCCGTCTTCCGCCATGCTGTGAAGGATGCCCAGGGCCTTCTCCACCGGCATGGCCGGCTTGTAGGGCCGATCCTGGGCGGTGAGGGCGTCAAAGACATCCAGCACGGTAATGAGCCGCACTTCGGAAGGGATGCTCTCCCCCGTCAGATGCCGGGGATAGCCGTGACCGTTGAGCAGTTCATGGTGGGCGGAGGCCCAGCCGGGCACCTGGGCGTAGAGCTTCGGGAAGGTCACCTGGCTGAGGATGCGCTCGGTAACGGTGACATGGCCCTGCATGACGCTCCGTTCCTCCTCCGTCAGGGTTCCCTTTCGGACGCTGAGACAGTGGGTCTCTTCCGGCGTCAGCCAGGGGCAGGTTTTCCCATTTTCGTCCAGATAGGTCCGCTCTGCCAGGGCCGTGATTTCGGCCAGCTTCTCGTCCGGGAGAAATCCGGCCCGGTCCGAATCCGTGACCAGCGCCCGGGCCGCTTCCAGCGCCTCCCGGCGGCGGGCATACTCGGCTTCATCGACGGTCCCCTCCAGGCGGGCGATGCGGTCCAGCAGGCCGATGGTGCGGAAACGCGCCAGCACCCCGGGGAGCAGGGAGCCCAGACGGTTTTCCTTGTCCATGACCTCGGGAGGGACCGCCAGCTTCCCCACATCATGGAGCCGAATGGCCATGAGGAAGGCGCGGCGGGTGTCCTCGTCAAAGCGTCTGGGGTGGTCCACCCGGTCCATATAGTCCAGGAACGCCTCCCCCACGAGGGCCATGTTGCGCGTATGGTTGGCATTGTAGGGTGAGCGCTCGTCGATGGCGGTGGTCAGCGCCCCCACCAGGGAATCCAGCAGAGAGGTAATCTGCTCGGAATACTGCATGTTCGTGATGCTGATGGCCGCCTGGGAGGCGATGGCGGAGACCAGCAGCTCCACCTCCGGGTCGAAGGGAACGACTCTTCCTGCCCCGTCCATGGCGTTGATGAGCTGCATGACGCCCAGTATTTCATCCCGGTCGTTCCGCAGAGGGACCACCAGCATGCTTTTCGTGAGGTAGCCGGTCATGGCGTCATAGCGGAGGGAACCGGTGAAATCGAAATGGGTGTCGGTGCGGACATCGGGAACATTGATGGTCTCACCCCGAAGGGCGACCCAGGAGCAGACGTATTTCTCCTCCAGCGGTACCGGGGGCAGGGTGATGGGTGCGTCGTGCCCCCCCTGCCGGGTCCCCTGGGAGAGGGTGACCATGCGGCAGAAACGAAGCTCTTCCTCCTCCAGCAGATACAGCGTACCCGCATCGCAGTCCGACACTTCCATGGCGGTGTCCAGAATGCGGCTGAGCAGGGCCTCCCGGTCCCGCTCACCGGTGAGGGCAAGAGAGAGGGAAAGGAAGCGCTGGGTGTCTTGCGCATTCACAGGTTGATCTCCTCCTTCTCTCTGGCGAAGGCGCAGCGGGGATAGACCCGTTTCAGGGCCGCCTCCGCAGCCTCCAGCTGCCGGTCGGTATGCCAGGGGTCGTGGTGGATGACTGCCGTCCGCTTTGCGCCGGCGGCCTCCCCCAGGCGGGCGGCATCGGTCCAGCGGCTGTGGCCGAAAAACTCGCGGGTCGGCCATTCTTCATCGCTGTACTGCCCGTCCACAAGGAGCAGGTCGCAGTCCCGGGCAAAGTCCGCCGCCCGCGGGAAGAGCGCCGGTGTAAGGGTACAGTCTGTGATGAAAACCACGGACTTGCCTCCCGCGCTGAGGCGGAAAAGGGTCACCCCGCCGGGGTGTACGCCCTCCATGGTATCCACCCGGATGGGCCCCACGGAAAAGGAATCCGCCATGTCCAAAAAGCGGAAGGCGGCGGGGAGCTCCCTGTCCCCCACCGGCCAAAGGGGCGGGGCCAGGAGCTTCAGCGCCTGTTCATGGGCGCTGAGACCGCCGCGGGGCGCAGCACAGACCGTCAGCTCCGCGCCGGGACGCAGGACATAGGGGCACACGGGAAGCCCAAGGAGATGGTCCACATGGGTATGGCTGAAAAGCAGGGTCAGGGATGGCCGGGAAAGGGCGTCCTCCGGCAGGGACAGCATCCCGGTCCCCGCATCCAGAATCACATAGGTATCTGCAAGGCGCACCAGCACACAGGTGGTGGCGCCCCCAAACTTGATGAAGTCCTCCCCGCTCACGGGAACGCTCCCCCGCGCGCCGAGGATCAGCACTTGATCGGTCAACTCGTACCCTCTCTTCCAACACTGCGTTAAAACCGGGAAAATGTCATCCATAAAAGCACTTTCCCCGTTTATCTTACCATATCCATCCGCTGCGGACAAGCTCCAATGTGCACTTTTTGTGTAGGAGAATGAATAACTGAGCCCGTGCTTTTCCAGAACCGGGTTTTGTCCATTCGGGCAACAAAAAAACCACCCACACGGGTGGTTTTTGCGACAATCAGTTAAAACTCCTATAACGGCAGTTGCAAAACAGGGGGGAGCTCGAGGGGGCGGAGCCCGCCTCGAATGGGCTCCCTTTGCTCCAGCAAAAATACCCGCCACAAAGGGGGCGCTTCGTAAGGAAGTTACCTCCCTTCGGTCTTTGTATCAGCCGATATGATTGAATTGTAGGGAATGCATATCATATTGGAGGTTATATCATGGCACAGTCTTTTTTTGAACGCATGGGCGGAACTTATCATCGAGAGGGCGACTATCTGATTCCAGATTTGATCGTGCCACCTGCGCCGAAGATTGGTGTTTGGGGTACGAGGTGGAAACGCTATTTGAAGCAATACCATAACGGCATCTACACCGGAATGTTGCTCAGCAGCAAAATAGACGCCCATCTGGAGGAGATTGCCCGTGCGGCGGAAGATATGTTTCTTCAGCTTGTAGAGCAAATGGCGGAGCGAGCAGGTATTACGGAACGGTTGAAAGCTGATGACCAACTCGAATGGGTACGCCAGATCAACGCAATCCGCAATCAGGCAGAAGAAACCATATATCGTGAATTTAAATATGAATAAACATTTGGCGGCAGGGCAATCTGCCGCCTTTTCTTTTAGAGGAAGACGCTTGCAAGCAAAGGAAAAGCATGGTAAAATGAAAACGTCAGGTAACTTCACAAAATGCGTATAGGATGCGGGCAATATGCATTTTTGCCTTTGGAAAAATGCAAGCTCCGATTCAGCATACCGTGGTCTACCATGCGCATGTTGAAGTCGCCTGACAGCACGGGGGTTGCGTTTTTCGGTGGCGCGGCTTCGGTAGCGCCACTTTTTTGTTTTCAGCTTGTCAGGGAGTGAGTATAATGAAAAAACGAATTGTATGTGCAGTGTTTTTCTTTTGTCTAACAATTTGCTTAGTTCCAGTTCACGCAAATGCTGACTGTACGCCAACTCGTGATGAAGCAATCAGTTGGCTCTATGCGCAGGAAGGAGTATGGTACGATTTAAATAACGATGTTTACGGCGCACAATGCTCGGATTTCGCAAGTGCATATATGAACTGGCTTTATTCAGGAGATCCAAATCCATACCAAGGTTATAGTGTTTATATGGCGTACTATTACCCGACCGTTGCAGGTTGGAATACAAACAGATGGGATGTATTCACAAATACAAGCTCTTTTGTTCCCGAGCCGGGTGACATTTACGTTCAGCCGGGAAATCCGGGGCATATCGGTGTATTTCTTTCCGGCAGTAAATCCTCTGCAAAAGTGATTGACCAAAATTCGTGGGAAACACAGGCACTGGCGGATCAATACGGTGGAACAGGTCGCGCAGCACGTATATATACGACGAATATAGCTAACGCTTCATACTTTATAAGGTATAAACATTACTCCACCGGCGGCTCGCCTATGACCTCCGGCGCGGGTCAGACGATACCCGACGGCGACTATGAGATCGTTGTTGCTGCCGATCCGACCTTCCAGCTCGATATTTCCGGCGACGCTTCATCCGCTTCTAACGGCACGAACGTTGGAATCTACAAGCGCAGCTCCTCGCCACGTTCACAAGACGTTTTCACCGTGACCTATCTCAATAACGGCTTTTACAGCATCAAGCAGAAGGGTACGAATATGTCCCTCGATGTGGATGGCCTCGGTGTCACGAACGGCACAAATATTAAAGTAATGCCTTACGACGGAAACACCGCGCAGCAATTCTCGATAGATTATTTCCGTACCAAGGACAGCAACGTCATGGGCTATAATATAAAAGCCAAATGCAGCGGCTATTGTCTGGACGCCTACGGAGTATTTACAAATAACCAAAACGTCTACGAATGGGAACCAAACGACACGATAGCCCAATGCTGGCTCTTCATCCCCGTTTCACCCTCTCAGCCGGTTGCAAACGGTCGCTATGTCCTTACGAGCGCCCTCGACTCCGCCTACGAGCTTGATGTCGGTATAAGGAACAGCGTCGTCGCTTCCGGCGTGAATATCCGCGTCTGGAAGGCCGACAATGTCGCGTCCAGTAATAATTCCTTTGACGTTACGAAGCTTTCAAACGGCTATTACTGCGTGACCCATCATGCCTCTGGCCTTGCGCTTACCGTCTCCGGCGGCGGAAGTTCATTCTCGCAGAACGTCTGCCTTGCGACCTCAGAAGGCAGCGACCGCCAACAGTGGGCAATTTCAAAAAAGGGCGACGGCTACATCCTCCGCGTCCGCAGCAGCGGATACACCCTGGACGTTGAGAGCAATGATACTCTTTCAAACGGCGTGAACGTGAGCCAATATCCCTATCACGGTAATAAAAACCAGATCTGGACGCTCATCCAGGCCGAACACACGGTCACCTACAACGCAAACGGCGGTTCCGGTGCGCCGTCGGCGCAGACGAAGTATTATCTCACCGACCTCACGTTGTCGAGCACCAAGCCCACGCGCAGCGGCTATTCCTTCCAGGGCTGGGCAACGTCATCCGGCGCAACGGCGGCGAACTATCAGGCCGGGGCAAGCTATACCAGCGACGCCAATTTGACGTTGTATGCGGTTTGGACGGCGAATCAATACACCGCCACGCTGAACGCCAACGGCGGCAGCGTCTCCCCGACCAGCATCAAGGTTACCTATGACAGTACCTACAGCAGCCTCCCGACGCCGACGCGCAAGGGTTATGCCTTCAACGGCTGGTACACCGCCGCCAGTGGCGGCACCAAGGTCACGACCTCGACGAAGGTAACGGCGACGGCGAATCATACGCTGTATGCCCGATGGACGGTAAACCGGTACACCATCCAATGGGTGGTCGACGGCGTGACCACGACGGAAGAGCTGGATTACGGCGCGATGCCCGTGCACGACGATCCCACCAAGGAGCCGGATACACAGTATACCTACACATTCTCCGGATGGTTCCCGGAGTTTGAAATCGTCACCGGCGACGCGACCTATACGGCGCAATTTGACAGAATGGTCAACAAATACACCGTCACCTTCGACGCCTCCGGCGGCAGCGCCGTTCCCGCGCATACCGTGGAATACGGAAGCAGGGCGGCGAAGCCTGACGACCCGGTGCGGGACGGGTACCGATTCCTCGGCTGGTTCCTGGCGGATGCCGCCGCGGCGTATGACTTCGATACCCCCGTGACGGCGGACGTCACGCTCACGGCCCGGTGGGAGGTTGCGGTCGCGGTCAGCGGTTCCGTGCGCGGCAGCTCCTTGACCTACACCGTCTCCAACGCGCCGGCAGGGGCCCTGCTGATCGCGGCGCGGTACGACGGCGGGCGCTTGACCGAGATACAGACCGTAGAGGTCAGCGGCAACGCCAGCGGAACGCTGCTCTTTGGCGGCAGCGGGAGCTTGTATAAGCTGATCCTTGTGGACAGCAGGAGTTATGCCCCGCTGTGCGAGGCCTGGGAGGGAACGGCGTAGGGAAACGCTACGGAAAGATTGCCTTATCAAGGGCAAGTCATTATCGGCTTGCCCTTACCCAATTTTTCGGACAGAGACATAAAATAATACTTTTTGGGAAGAAAAACACTTGACCAGCAAAAATACCCGCCACAAAGGCGGGTATTTTTACTGGAGCTAGTGATGTGACTTGAACACACGACCTGCTGATTACGAATCAGCTGCTCTACCGACTGAGCTACACTAGCACGGCTGAATCCAGCAGAGGAAATAATAGCAGATGGCCGGGGCATTGTCAATCCTTTTTGCCCGTGGAGGGGGTGATTTTCAGATGTAGCGGTCACTGCCGGAAAGGCGGCGGATGAGCAGGAAGGACACGGCAAAAAGGCCCAGGACGAAGAGCACGAACACCCAGCTGAAGCCCCCGGTCTGTCGCATGGCGAGATAGTCATAGGTGCCGTGGAGCAGGGTGGGCAGCAGAAAGGCCCAGCGGAGGGCATTCCGGCTCTTTTCGGGATAATCGAAGGTCGCGTAGCGGCGGGCCATGCCGTACCACGCCCCCATGAGCACGCCAAAGCAGGCGTGGCCGGGAATGGCCGTCACCGCCCGGAGCAGGGCAGTTCCAAAGCCATACATAAAGACATAGCCGATATTCTCCCAGATGGCAAAGCCCAGGGAGACGAAGACCGCATAGACCACGGCGTCGAACTGGCAGTTGAAATAGGGGGAATTCCAGGTGCGCAGCCGAAGGAGCAGGAACTTGGCCCCCTCCTCGGAGCAGGCCACCACCACAAAACAGAGGAGGAAGCGGTAAAGGGGGGTGTCATAGCGGAAGATGGCGTTCAGCACAGCACCGCCGATGCGCTCGGCAATCATGGCCACCACCGTGGCAAGGACGCCCCACAGGAGCAGGCGGAGCAGCAGCCCCACCGGCTCCCGCTCCAGCCGGTCGGCCCGGTAGACATAGAGCAGCAGAACCACGGCGGGAATCACCGCCGCAGCCGTCAGAACCGGATGGAACACGAGCTGATAGAGCATCTTTTCCCCTCCCCCTTTTTTAAGAACAGCTTCCCCGGAGAATCAGGAGATATCCCGGCCCTCTGCTTTGAGGGCCGGGATGACGGGAGGCTTATTTCTTCGGCAAATCGTTGCCGGAGTAGATGTACTTGCCGTCCTTATAGGTGATCTTGCCGTAATCCCCGTTGGGATAGAAGGGCTCAAAGTTGATGGGTGCGCCCAGGCGCTTTATCACCACCGGGCCGTGCCACATCCCGGCGGGGATGCGGACCGCCGTCGGCTCTGTGATGATGTGGGTCTCCATATGCTCCGGGTCCTCGCCGACGGAGAGCTCGATTTCGGCGTCGAACTCAAAGAATTTGGAGATATCCGCGCCGGTGAAGAAGAGGTACTCCTCCACGGCGTGGTGCATGTGAGCCTCTCCGATGGTGCACTCCTTCTGAACGATGTTGTAGAGATACCAGAGGCGGGAGCCTTCCATCTCCTCCTGGCCCCGGAAGCCGCCCCGGGGGCTGATGAAGCGGTCATCCGTGTGGACATCGGGCCGGTAGGGATAGACATACTTGTCGTACTTGCCGGTGCGGGGCCTCTTGGCCATCTCGTAATAGGGCGCCAGCAGGTCCGCCTGGGGGGCGTCCTCCGCCTTCTTCTCCTCCACGGCCTTTTCCTCAAAGTCCTTCATGGCCTTGGAGAAGCACTTGCCGCAGTAGATGCACTCCTTGGAACGGTCCATGACGCAGCGGCGGATGCCCGCCCCGTCATAGGTGAATTCCTCGCGCCCCTCGGCGTTGACATGGCGGTTAATCTTGGACCAGTCGCCATCCAGGTAAACGGCGGAGAAAACGATGGGCTTCTCGGGGTTAATCCTCCGGAAATTCACCGGGCAGTGGTAGAGCTTCGGCGGAACGCGGATGATGGTGGGCCGGGTGATGGTGAACATCTCCATGTTCTCCGCGTCCTCCCCGAGCCAGACGTCGATCTCGGCGTCAAACTCGAAGAAATTGGACATGTCCGCGTTGGTGAACACCAGGTACTCATCGGCGCAGTGGTGGGTGTGGGGCACCTCCATGGGGAGCGGCTTGTTGACGGCGGTCCAGTCCATGTAGACCCGGGCCTTCTCCATCATTGTCGTGCCGCGGAAAAAGCCCCGGGGCGCCACGAAGCCATACCAGCTGTGGTGCTCCTGCGGGATGGTGAAGAACAGATCATCGTATTTTCCCATGATTTTTCCTCCTCTATGTAATTATGTTTTCTCCGTTTCAGGGGACCTGGACCGTCTCTGCGTGGAGCGCCCCGGTGGGGCAGCCCCGCAGACAGTTGCCGCAGCGGATGCACTTTCGGATGTCATAGCTGAGAGTGCTCCGCTCATGGTCCACGGTCAGCGCCTGCTGCATGCAGCGGGTGGTGCAGCCAAAGCAGTGCAGGCAATTCGTCGAATCCCAGGCCAGCTGTACGCGTTGTCGGCTCATCTGATTCTGACTTTACTTGCCCAGCGCCAGGCGGCTGTATTTGTAGATGGCGGTGGTGAAGCGGGGGTCGGCGAAGAAGCTACCCACGATAAAGGGCTTCTGCTGATAGTCGGCGGCAAATTTGCCCACAAAGGCGTCCGCCGCAGCCTCAATCTCCTTGTCGGTGGCGTCCCGCTCCGTCTGGGGCGGTGCGATGGAGAACATAATCTTGTCCCCATACTGCTCCCGGAGCTTTTCCACGTCGTTCATGACCTGAGGCATCCACATGTCCACCCCGGCATAGACCATGGCGGGGACCAGGAGCTCATTTTTGCCGCAGCTGTGCTGCTGGAACCACAGGCCCTTTTCATGGCAGTGGTCCGCGATGCGCTTCAGATAGGGGGCCACCATTTCCATGCACACGTCCAGAGAGAAGAAGGGCGCCCGCTGAGAGCCCCAGTCATCGTGGAAAACCACGCCATCCAGCTTCAGGAACTCCAGATAGTGGTCAATCATGGCGATGTACATGTCGCAGAGCTTGCTGAACAGGGCGTGGACGGCGTCCTGCTGCTCCTCGTCGATGAGGGCCATGGCCGCCCCCTCGAAATCCATGAAGCTGATGAGGCGCTCGAAGATGCCGTTCTGGAAGGTGACATGGAAGCTGCGCTCGGACTCGTTCAGACAGGAATTGAGCTCCCTGCACTCCGCCCAGTTCAGGGCGTCGATATCCGGGAACTTGATGATCTCCGGCCAGTCATTGGCATCCAGCAGGGTGGGGTTTCCCGGCTGGACCATGCTGCCGCCCACGGTGGGGACATAGACCCACTGGATGCCGAACAGATCCGGGCCGCCCTTCTCCTCGTCGGCATAGGGCGGGCCCATGTCCATGACCTCCGCCCGGGCGATGTGGTCGATGTTGGTGCGGCTCTCCAGATTGCAGAAATCGGCGGCGGAGACGAACCAGCAGGGCTTCTCCCGCTTTACACAGAGAGCAACGTTCTCCTTGGGGGTGATGGGGGTGTTGTACTTGGGGGCGGGAAAACGGTACATGCCGAATGAGGTCGTGCTGATATGCTCGCCGACGACCTTCAGCTCCTCGTCAGAATAGGGGACCATGACGCTTCCTCCTGTTGTTTTTGCATTCATCATACTATAACCCCCGCCGCTTTTCAACGGTAAATTGCCGGGCTTGCCACTCGCCGGAAAAGTGTGTATACTGTGCCAAAAAGCGAGGAGAAAAGCATGACCGAAGAGCAGAAGAACGAATACCGGATGCTGGTGGACACCTCCATGATCGACTTCCGGCGGGACATCCAGCCGGCAGGGCTCCTGCGCATCATTGAGAGCACCATTGAGCAGCACCTTCCCCGCATCGGCATGGATGTTCCCACCATGGTGAGGCGGTATAACGCGAGCTGGGCCTTTCTCTCCCTTGCCGTGGAGATTCTGGATGCCGTGGAGCCGGGAGAATTCCTCACGGCCCGCACCTGGTTTTCCGGGAGAAAGGCCATGCTCTTCCGCCGGGAGCTGGAGCTCTGCCATGCGGATGGCTCCAGGGCCGTTGCGGGGTCCTTCTTCTCCGGCATCATCGACCTGGGACGGAGAAAGCTCATCCGGGACCCGGCGTTTCTGGAAAAATTCCTGCTGGAGCCGGGGGAAACGCTGCTGGAGGCGGACAGCCGCATGTCCCCGGAGCTCTCCCTCTATCGGGAGGCAGGCAGGCGGAAGGTCTACCCCAGCTGGGTGGACGGGCTGGGCCACGTGAACAACGCCCGTTACGGCGACATCATCTACGACGTTCTGCAGGATGACGAAACGGCGCCGGAAGGAAAGCTGAAGCGCCTGGAGCTCTATTTCACCGGGGAGCTGCGCCGGGGTGAAGAGGTCCTTCTCCTCCGCCGGGACCTGCCCGGCGGGTGCTCCGTCCTGGGCATCCACGAGGAGAGCGGCGGACACGCGTTTTATTCCAATGTGACCTTTGCCTGAGGGCAGGACAGAAATCGCCCCTGGGAAACCGCCGGTTTCCCAGGGGCGCTGCCATTCATACCGGCCGGGTGGCCTCCTTCAGCCAGGCCGCCTCTTCCCCGTTGAGCAGGGGCGCGACCTTCTCATAGACCTCGGCGTGGTAGGCGTTCAGGTACCCCCGCTCCCGGGAGTCCATCTGCTGCGCATCCAGGACCTCCAGATCGAAGGGCACGAAGGTGAGGTTCTCAAAATACAAGAACTGCCCGAACTCGTTTTTCTCCCCCTTGCGGCAGAGGATTTCATTCTCCAGACGGATGCCGTATTTCCCCTCCCAGTAGACGCCGGGCTCATCGGAGGTGATCATCCCCTCCTCCAGGGGCGTGGACTCGCTGCGCCCCGGCGTCAGCCGCCAGCGGAAGGCGTTGGGACCCTCGTGGACGTTCAGCACATGCCCGACGCCGTGGCCGGTGCCGTGCTTGAAGTCGGCATTCACCTCCCAGAAGGGGGCGCGAGCGAGAATATCCAGGTTGAGGCCGCTCACGCCATAGAGGAAGCGGGCATACATCAGGCTGAGATTGGCCCGGGCGACCCGGGTAAAATCCGCCTTCATCTCCGCCGTGACCGGCCCCAGGGCGATGGTGCGGGTGATGTCTGTCGTGCCCTCCAGATAGTGCCGCCCGGAATCCACCAGCAGCAGTCCTTCCGGCTTCAGGGGGACATCCGTCTCCGGCGTGGCGGAGTAGTGAATGACGGCGCCGTGCTCCCCGTAGCCGCAGATGGTGGAGAAGCTGAGGTCCAGAAAGCCGGGCTGCTCCCTGGCAATTTGCTCCAATTTGTCGGCGGCGGTAATCTCGGTGATGGTCTCCTTCCCCACATGGGTCTTGAGCCAGTAGATGAACCTGCACATCACGGCGGCATCCTTGAGGTGGGCCTCCCGGGTGCACTTCATCTCCGTCTCGTTCTTCACCGCCTTCATGAGGGCGCTGGGGTTTTTTTCATCCCGCAGGACGACCCCCTCCGGGAGCGAGGCGCAGAGCCGGTGGTTCACACTGCCCAAATCCATCAGCACCTTCTCCCCCGCCGGGAGAGCGCGCACATAATCATAGATGCCGTCATAGGGGCAGAGCGTGACCCCCAGGGAGGCAAGGTATTCCCTCATCTCCGCAGTGAGCACCTCATCCCGGATGAAGAGGAAGCAGTCCTCCGGCGTGAGGGCGAGATAGGAAAGCACCACGGGGACGAAGTCGATGTCGCTGCCCCGGATATTCAGCAGCCAGGCAATGTCATAGAGGGAGGTGAGGATGTGGTGCCGGGCCCCGGCCTCCTTCATTTTTTCCCGCAGGGCGGCGAGCTTTTCCGCCGCGCCGAGGCCGGCATATTCCTCTCCGTACCGCCAGGCCTTTCCCTCCGGGAGGCGGGGGCGCTCATCCCAAATGAGTCCCACCAGGTCCTCATCACAGGCGATGGCGGCCTTTTTCCCATCGGCGATGCGCTGATAGCGCCGTCCATCGTCGGCGGAGACGGTGCGCCCGTCAAAGCCCAGCTTCCCCCCTTCGGGGAGATGCTCCTCCAGCCAGGCACCGAGGGTGGGCACCCCCTCCTCCCCCATTTTGTAGAGGGTGACGCCGCTGCCCCTAAGCTGCCGCTCCGCCTGGAGGAAATAGCGGGCATCCGTCCACAGCCCCGCCTCATCCCGGGCGAAGACCGCCGTGCCCGCGGAGCCGGTGAAGCCGGTGACGGCCTCCCGGGCTTTGAAGTGGGCGCCCACATACTCGGAGCCGTGGTAATCGTCCGTGGGGACGATGTAGAGGTCGATGCCCCGCTTCTCCATTTCGGAGCGCAGGGCGGAAATACGCTGGGTAACACTGTTCATGACGATTTCTCTCCTTGACTTTTTCCCGGATTTGGTTTATGATGCATTCAAATTCTAAAGGGGTGCTGCTTGCGGCTGAGACGGGGCGAAAGCTCCGAACCCTGGAACCTGATCCGGATAATGCCGGCGTAGGAAGATTGGCGGTTTCGCCCTGTGCTGCGTCTGGCATTCTGTGCCCGGCGCGGTTCCTTTTTTGGGAGGTATTCACATGAAAGAACACGAAAAGCTACTCTGCATCGTGGAGGGCGCGCTTTGCATCGCCCTCTCCTACGCCCTCAGTTTCTTCAAGTTCAAGATCTGGGCGGAGGGCGGCTCCATCGACGTGGTGATGGTCCCCCTGCTGATTTACGCCTGGCGCCGGGGGGCGCTGTGGGGCGTGGGCGCGGGGCTCATCTTCGGCACCATCAAGTGCTTCTTCGCCGGGGGCTTTGCCTGGGGCTGGCAGTCCATTCTGCTGGACTACTCCGTGGCCTATGCCGCCGTTGGGCTGGGGGGCCTTGTGCGGAAGCAGAAGCTGGGCCTCCCCCTGGGCGCTGTCCTGGGGAGCGTGTGCCGCTTCATCATCCACTTTATCAGCGGTGTGACCATCTATAAGATCCTGGAGCCGGAGACCTTTGCGGGCACCACCTATTCCAGCCCGGTCCTCTATTCCATCGTCTACAACGGGAGCTACATGCTGGTCAACATGATCCTGGCCGTCATCCTCTGCTTCCTGCTGATGAAGCCCCTGGAGAAGCTGCCGAAAGCAGCACGGTAAACCCCATACCGCCAAAAAACGCGCAGCCCGGTCATCCGGCTGCGCGTTTTCCATTTCTTCCCTTATTCCGCGTCGTCGCAGAGCAGCCAGATGAAGACGAACTCATCCGCGCCGAAGGCATAGATACTCTGGTCATAGAGCTCCAGCTCATACATGTGGATATCGTCCCCCTCCGCAGCATCCAGGTGGAGGGACAGATAGCCCTCGTCATCCCGCAGAAGCTTCCAGCTGCCGCTGCCGGCCTCCTCCGTGAGCTGTTCATCCCTGTAATGAAGGTAGCTGCCATCCTCGGAGAGCACATAATACTCCATATCGTAGGTGTCCAGCCAGGGATAAGAGCAGAGGCGCTGGGAATACTCCCCGCTGACATCCTCCCCGTCTTCGCTGATGTGGAGTTCAAAGGGCGTCGGGGACGGTGCGGAGATATCGCCGGGGGTCGCCGAATTGGATTTTTTGGAACAGGCGGCCAATCCCAGGACCGTGACCAGGACGAGCAGCCAGACTAGCGTTTTTTTCATACCTGCTTCCTTCTTGACAAACACGCCGTATTTATATAGTCTTGACATGTTACCGAAGTATTTTATCGCATTTTTCCCGTTTTGTCCATACTTTATTTAGGAAGCTTTGAAAATGATTCTACGTTGCAGATGCGCGCCTCTGCTGCCGGCGGAGGACTGCGCGGGTCTTTTGGGCACTTCAGAAGGGCCGAGAGCGGCGCGCCTTATGAAGCTGCGGGGAAACGCCCGGCGCCAGTCCCTCACGGCGGAAGCTCTCTGCCGGGAGCTGTACGCACTCTTCCCGGCGCCGAAAGCCCCCTTCCGGCTGGATGACGGCCTCTATGGCCGCCCCATGCTTGTGGAATCCCCCCTGTTCCCCTCTCTCAGCCACTCCGGGGAGTGGGCCGCCGCCGCCATCGGGGATGTACCCGTGGGGGTGGATATCCAACTGTGCCGCCCCCTCTCCCCCCGGGTGCGGGGGCGGATATTCAGCCCGGAGGAGCAGGATTGGGCCGGGGACGACGTGGAGCGAGGAATGCGCCTTTGGACCATGAAGGAGGCCCACGGGAAGATGCTGGGCGTCGGCATTATCGGGAGCGCGCCGTTTTTCGCTTCCCTCCGGAAGGGTGAGATTCGGCGAAGCTATGGGGACTGTGTGTTTTTCTTCCCGGAAGCGCCGGAGGGATACCTGCTGACCCTGTGCGCAGCCAAAAAGTGAATGGAGAAGGAGCGGGAGCCCTCCGGCCCCCGCTCCCCTTATTACCCAAGATATTTCGCCAGTCTCCCGGCAGCCTCCTCCGTATCCCCGGGATTCCCGAAGGTGGAGAAGCGGATATAGCCCTCCCCGCTCTCCCCGAAGCCCTCCCCCGGGGTGGCGACGATGTGCAGATCATTGAGAAGACGGTCGAAAAACGCCCAGCTCCCCACGCCCTCCGGGCAGGATACCCAGAGATAGGGGGCGTTCTTCCCGCCGCAGTACCAGAGCCCGGTCCCCTCCAGGGCGGACATAAGGGTGCGGGCGTTTTGCTTGTAGATGCCGATGCAGGCCTTCGTCTGCGTCTGCCCCTCCGGAGAGAAGACGGCGATGCCCGCCTTCTGCAGGAGATAGGAGACGCCGTTTGTCTTGGTGGTACGGTTGCGAATCCACATAGCGTGGAGGGAGCTGCCCCCCCGTTCCAGCTCCTTGGGAATCACGGTATAGCCCAGCCGGGTGCCCGTAAACCCGGCGGTTTTGGACAGGGAGCAGATTTCGATGGCGCAGCGGCGCGCCCCCTCGATCTCAAAGATGCTGCGGGGCAGCTCCGGTTCCTCGATGAATGCCTCATAGGCCGCGTCAAAAAGGATGACGGCCCCTGCCGCCGAGGCATAGTCCACCCAGGCCCGAAGCTTTTCCCGGGAAAACACCGCCCCGGTGGGATTGTTGGGTGAGCAAAGGTAGATGAGGCCCGGCGCCTCCCCCTCCGGGGGCAGGGGCGCAAAGTCCTCCTCCCGCCGGGCGGGGAGCCGGAGGATGCGCCGCCCGGCAATAACCGTGGCATCCACATAGGCGGGATAGGCGGGCTCCATGATAAGGGCGGGGCTCTCCGGGGCAAAGAGGTCCAGGATGTCTCCCAGCTCGTCGCTGGCGCCGCTGGAAACAAAGACCTCCTCCGCCTCGATTCGGACACCCCGGGTCCCATAGTGGGCCGCCACCGCCTCCCGGAACTCCGGGAGGCCGTTTTCCGGGAGATAGCCGTGGAAGCGCTCCATGGACGCCTGGTCCTCCACCGCGGCGTGAAGGGCCTCGATGACGGCGGAGCAGAGGGGCTGGGACACGTCCCCGATGCCCATGCGAAGGAGCTTTTCCCCGGGGTGGGCCTCCTGCCAGAGGCGGGTCTTTTCCGCGATGCGGCGGAAGAGGTAGGAATCCTTCAGTTCGGCATAGTGCGGATTGAGCTTCAGCATAGTTCTGTCTCCCCTTCATAGACGGTCTCGGCGGGGCCGACCATGGTGACGGCGCCATCCGATTCCACGGTGACGGAGAGGGTGCCTCCGTCCAGGCGGACGCTGACGGCCTCCCCCGCCGGACAGAGGCCCCGGCTCACGGCGGCGGCAACGCTGGCACAGGCGCCGGTGCCGCAGGCCATGGTGATGCCGCTCCCCCGCTCCCAGACCCGCATGCGCAGCTCCCGGGGACCGAGGGCCTGCACGAATTCCACATTGACGCCGCCGGGGAAGGCGGCGCTGTGCTCCAGCTCCGGGCCGAGGACCGCCACCGGGGCGGCCTCGGCGTTGGGGACGAAAATCACGGCGTGGGGGTTTCCCACATCCACCGGGATGCAGGTGATGCTCTCCCCGTTAAGGGCCACGGACAGCTCCGGCGCAGCCTTTGCCGCGCCCATGTCCACGCTCACCTGGCGCACCCGGCCTCCCGCCACCTCCAGCGTCAGGGTGCGGATGCCGGAAAGGGTCTCCACCGTGAGTTTCTTCTTATCTGTATAGCCCTTGTCATAGACATATTTTCCGACGCAGCGGATACCGTTGCCGCACATCTTCGCCTCGCTGCCGTCTGCATTGAAGATGCGCATTCTGAAATCGGCGGAATCAGAGGGAGATATCCAGATCATGCCGTCGGACCCGGCGCCGAAATGCCGGTCCGAAAGGCGGCGGGAGAGGGCCTCCGGGTCCTTCGGCTCCCCGAACACATAGAGGTAGTCGTTACCCAGGCCGTGCATTTTCGTAAAGTGCATTTTCTTTTCTCCTATTCATTGACGGTGGAAACACCGATGGTGGCCTCCTCCAGCACATCCAGCAGCACCTTCACCGTGTCCAGGCTGGTGAGCATGGTGATGCCGTTTTGAATGGCGCAGCGGCGGATCTGCACCCCGTCCTCATAGTGGACGCCGGAGAGGATGGCCCGGGTGTTGATGACGTAGCTCACATATCCCGCCCGGATGGCGTCCAGAATTTCCCCGCTCCCCTCGGAGAGCTTGTGGAGGGTGCGGGTGCGGATGCCGTGCTCCTTGAGGTAGAGGGCGGTCATGGTGGTGGCCTCGATGTTGAAGCCCATGTCATAAAAACGCTTTACAAGAGGCAGCGCCTCGGGCTTGTCCTCATCGGCAAGGGTCACAATGACGGTGCCGTAGTTGAGGAGCCGGATGCCGGAGGCCAGCATCGCCTTGTACATGGCCCGGTGGAGCTTCCCATCATAGCCGATGGCCTCCCCGGTGGATTTCATCTCCGGGGAGAGGTAGGCGTCCATGCCCTCCAGCTTGGCAAAGGAGAAGGCCGGGGCCTTGACGTAGTACCGCTGCTTTTCCGCCGGATACCGCTCCGTGATGCCCTGCTCTTTAAGGCTGTGGCCCAGCATCACCAGGGTGGCGATGTCTGCCAGCTCCCAGCCCGTAGCCTTGGACAGGAAAGGCACCGTGCGGGAGGAGCGGGGGTTTACCTCGATGATGTAGACATTCTCCTGCTCATCCACGATGAACTGGATGTTGAAGAGGCCGACGATGCCGATGCCGAGACCCAGCTTTTTCGTGTAATCCAGAATGGTTTCCCGCACCTTGGGCGAAAGGCTGCGGGGCGGGTAGATGCTGATGGAATCCCCGGAGTGGACGCCGGTGCGCTCCACCAGCTCCATGATGCCGGGAACGAAGACGCTGACGCCGTCGCAGACAGCGTCCACCTCCACCTCTTTGCCCCGGATGTATTTATCCACCAGGACGGGGCGATCTTCGCTCACCTCCTCGGCGGCGCGGAGATAGCTCCGAAGGTCCGGCTCCTTGGCCACGATCTGCATGGCCCGCCCGCCCAGGACAAAGCTGGGGCGCACCAGCACGGGATAGCCGATTTCGGCAGCGGCCCGGACCCCCTCCTCGATGCTGGTCACGGCCTCGCCCCGGGGCCGGGGGATGTCCAGGCGGAGGAGCAGCTTTTCAAAGGCATCCCGGTTTTCCGCCCGCTCGATGGCGTCGCAGTCCGTCCCGATGAGGGGGACGCCCCGGTCATGGAGTCCCTGGGCCAGATTGATGGCCGTCTGGCCCCCCAGGGTGGCGATGACGCCTGCGGGCTTTTCCAGCTCGATGACGTTCATCACATCCTCCACCGTCAGGGGCTCAAAATAGAGCTTATCCGAACAGGTGTAGTCCGTGGAGACGGTCTCGGGGTTGTTGTTGATGATGATGGCCTCCCACCCGGCGGCGCGGATGGTGCGCACGGCGTGGACGGTGGAGTAGTCAAATTCCACCCCCTGGCCGATGCGGATGGGGCCGGAGCCCAGGACGACGACTTTTTTCCGCTCCGTGACGACGGACTCGTTCTCCTCCTCATAGGTGGCGTAAAAATAGGGGATATAGCTCTCAAATTCCGAGGCGCAGGTATCCATCATCTTGTAGACGGGAAGGATGCCCCACTCCTTCCTCAGGTCGCTCACCGCCATCTCCCCCATCTCCCAGAGACGGGCGATGGCCGCGTCGGAGAAGCCCAGGCGCTTGGCGGCCCGTAGATACGCCCGGTCCCCCGGGTGCTCCGAGAGTTCCCCTTCGGCGGAGACGATGTTTTTCAGCTTGCGAAGGAAGAAGCGGTCGATGCCGGTTTTCTCAAAGATTTCATCCTCCCCCCGGCCCAGGCGGAAGAGCTGGGCGATGGCATAGATGCGCTCGTCGGTGCCCTCCGAAACATAGCCGAGCAGCTTTTCCGTCCCCCAGTCGTCGAATTTGCGGCTGTGGAGGTGGTCCAGGCCGGTTTCCAGGGAGCGGATGCCCTTGAGCAGGCTCTCCTCAAAGGTCCGCCCGATGCTCATGACTTCGCCGGTGGCCTTCATCTGGGTGCCCAGGCGCTGGTCTGCGTCGATGAACTTGTCAAAGGGGAACCGGGGCAGCTTGGTCACCACATAGTCCAGCGCCGGCTCAAAGGAGGCCGGGGTATTGGCAAGCTGAATCTCATCCAGGGTCATGCCCACGCCGATCTTGGCGGAGACCCGGGCGATGGGATAGCCGCTGGCCTTCGAGGCGAGGGCGGAGGAGCGGGAGACCCGGGGATTGACCTCAATCAGATAGTATTGGAAGGAGTTTGGGTCCAGAGCGAACTGGACGTTGCAGCCCCCCTCGATTTTCAGCGCCCGGATGAGCTTCAGGGCGCTGTCCCGGAGCATGTGGTATTCCCTGTTGGTCAGGGTCTGGGAGGGGCAGACCACGATGCTGTCCCCGGTGTGGATGCCCACGGGGTCCAGGTTCTCCATGTTGCAGACGGTGATGGCGGTGTCGCTGCCGTCCCGGATGACCTCGTATTCGATCTCCTTATAGCCCTTGACGCTCTTTTCCACCAGCACCTGATGCACCGGGGAGATCTCCAGGGCATTTTTCATCAGGGGAAGCAGCTCCTCCCGGGAGGAGGCGAAGCCGCCCCCGGTACCCCCCAGGGTAAAGGCGGGGCGGAGCACCACGGGATAGCCGATTTCCCCGGCGATCCTCTCCCCCTCCTCCGGGCTTCCGGCGATGTCCGAGGGGAGCACCGGCTCCCCAAGCTCCTGACACAGGGCCTTGAACAGCGCCCGGTCCTCCGCCTGCTCGATGCTGCGGCTCTTTGTGCCCAGCAGCTCCGTGCGGCACTCCCGGAGGACGCCCTTCTTCTCCAGCTGTACCGCCAGATTCAGCCCCGTCTGCCCCCCGATTCCCGGGAGGATGGCGTCGGGCCGCTCCCGGCGGATAATCTTCGCCACATATTCCAGGGTCAGGGGCTCCATATACACCTTGTCCGCGATGGAAACGTCCGTCATGATGGTGGCGGGATTGGAGTTCACGAGGACGACCTCATAGCCCTCCTCCTTGAGGGCCAGGCAGGCCTGGGTCCCGGCATAGTCGAACTCGGCGGCCTGGCCGATGACGATGGGCCCGGAGCCGATGACGAGGATCTTGTGGATATCCGTGCGCTTAGGCATGGGCCCGCACCTCCTCCATATAACCGATGAAGCGGCGGAACAGATAGACGCTGTCCTGAGGGCCGGGGCTGCTCTCCGGGTGGTACTGCACGCTGAAGGCCAAATCCTTCGGGCAGATGAGCCCCTCCACCGTGCCGTCCAGCAGATTCTGATGGCTCAGGCGGAGCCTTGTCCCTTCCAGGCTGCGGAGGTCAACGGCGTAGGAGTGGTTTTGAGAGGTAATTTCGATTTTTCCCGTGCTCAGGTCCCGCACGGGATGGTTCCCGCCCCGGTGGCCGAATTTCAGCCGGTAGGTGGAGGCGCCGTAGGCAAGGGCCAGAATCTGATGCCCCAGGCAGATGCCGAAGACGGGCGTCCGCCCCAGGAGCGAATGCACCGCCGCGACGGTCTCCGGCACATCCTCCGGGTCGCCGGGGCCGTTGGAGACGAGCACCCCGTCCGGGGAGAAGGCGAGGATATCCTCCGCCGGTGTGTTCCAGGGGACCACCGTGACCCGGCAGCCCAGCCCGTTTAAGCTGCGGATAATGTTTCGCTTCATGCCGCAGTCGATGGCAACCACATGGAAACGCTCCTCCCCCGATGCCGGGAACACCCGAAGAGTGCGGCAGGAAACGCGGGAGACCGCGTCATGGGGCACCGGCGTCTCCCGCAGGAGGGCAAGGCCATCCCCAAGGGAGGTCGCGGCGGAGGTGAGCAGGGCGCGGCGGCTGCCCCTGTCCCGGATGGAGCGGGTCAGGCGGCGGGTGTCCACCCCCGCGATGCCGGGAATGCCGTACTTCAGCATGACCGCCTCCAGGGTCATTTCGCTGTGGAAATTGGAGGGCTCGGCGCAGAACTCCCGCACCACGAAGGCCCCCAGACTGGGAACATCGGTCTCATAGTCCTCCGGGGCCATGCCGTAATTGCCGATGAGGGGGTAAGTCATGACCACGGCCTGATTCGTATAGGAGGGGTCGGAGAGAATCTCCTGATATCCCGCCATGGAGGTGTTGAACACCAGCTCGCAGACCCTGTCACCCGGCGCGCCGAAGCCGACGCCATAAAACTCCAGCCCATCCTCCGTGATGAGCTTTCGGTCAAAACCCAGCTTCATGCTTCTCCCCTCTTCCCCAGCTTTTGCTCAAAGCGGTCCTTTCGCGTGTCCTTCGGTATCGCCGTGGGATAGCGCCCGTCAAAGCAGGCCGAGCAGTATTCCCCGCAGCGTGCCAGCTCCTTCAGCGCCCCCACGGAAAGATAGCCCAGGGAGTCCGCTCCCATGATGGCGGCAATCTCCCGCGGGGTGTGGCGCACAGCGATAAGCTGGTCCTCGGAGTCGATGTCCGTGCCGTAATAACAGGGGTGCAGGAAGGGCGGAGCGGAGATGCGGAGGTGGATTTCTTTTGCTCCGGCGTCCCGAAGGAGCTTTACGATTCGTCCCCCGGTGGTGCCCCGGACGATGGAATCATCGATGAGGACCACCCGCCTGCCCCGGATGCTGTCCCCGATAGCGGAGAGCTTGATGCGCACCTGGTCCGTGCGCTCACTGCGCCCCGGGGCGATGAAGGTGCGGCCGATATACTTGTTCTTGATGAGTCCGATGCCGTAGGGGATGCCGCTGGCCTCGCTGTAACCTAGGGCGGCATCCAGCCCGGAATCCGGGACCCCGATGACGATGTCCGCCGGAACAGGGTGTTCCCGTGCGAGGATGCGCCCGGCCTCCCGCCGGGCGGCGTGGGCGGAGACGCCGTCGATGACGGAATCGGGCCGGGCGAAATAGATGTACTCAAAGACGCAGAGCTTTTTCTCCTTCTCCCCGCAGTGCTCCCGGCGGGAGACCATGCCCCCCTTGTGGAAGACGATGATCTCCCCGGGCTCCACATCCCGGATGAACTCGGCCCCCACCGCCGTCAGGGCGCAGCTCTCGGAGGCGACCACCCAGACGCCCTTCGGGGTTTTCCCGAAGCAGAGGGGGCGGAAGCCGTAAGGGTCACGGGCGCAGAGGAGCTTTTGCGGCGACATGAGCACCAGGGAATAGGCCCCGTCCAGGGCGTTCATGGCCTCGCTGAGGGCATCCTCGATGGAGGGGCGCTGCAGTCGCTCCCTGGTGACGATGTAGGCGATGGTCTCCGTGTCGGTGGTGGAGTGGAAGATGGCGCCGCTGAGCTCCAGGGCGGAGCGCAGCTGGGCGGCGTTGGAGAGGTTTCCGTTGTGGGCAAGGGCCATGCGCCCCTTCTGGTGGTTGACCTCGATGGGCTGGCAGTTGCTTCTCCGCCGGAGGCCGGTGGTTCCGTAGCGGACATGCCCCACGGCCATGTTCCCCTCAGGGAGCCTGGCGAGGACCTCCGGGGTGAACACCTCCCCCACCAGGCCCAAATCCTTGTGGCTCTCAAAGACCCCGTCGTCGTTCACGACGATGCCGCAGCTCTCCTGCCCCCGGTGCTGGAGGGCATAGAGCCCATAATAAGTGAGGTGGGCCACATCCCCCGGCTCCGGCGAAAAGACGCCGAAAACCCCGCATTCCTCATGGATGCTCATGCTTCCCGCTCCTGCCGCCGCTGCAGCGCGGCGGAGACGAAGCCCAGGAACAGCGGGTGGGGCCGGTTGGGGCGGCTCTTGAACTCCGGGTGGTACTGGACCCCCACATGGAAGGGGCGGTCCGTGAGCTCCACCGTCTCCACCAGGTTTCCGTCGGGGCTGAGGCCGCTGAGGGTGAGCCCGGCCTTCTCCAGCGCCTCCCGGTAGTTGTTGTTTACCTCATAGCGGTGGCGGTGCCGCTCGTGGATGAGGCCCGAACCGTAGCACCGGGCCATGGTGGTGCCCTCCCGGATGACGCAGGGGTAGGCCCCCAGGCGGAGGGTGCCCCCCTTGTCGATGTCGTTGCTCTGGCCGGGCATGAAGTCGATGACCTTATGGGGGGCATGCTCGTCAAACTCCCCGGAGCTGGCGCCGGTGAGCCCGGCGACATTTCGCGCATATTCGATGACTGCAATCTGCAATCCGAGGCAGATGCCGAAATAGGGGACGTACCGCTCCCGGGCAAACTGCGCGGCGAGAATCATCCCCTCGACGCCCCGGCTGCCGAAGCCGCCGGGGACGATGATGCCGTCCAGCCCGGAGAGGCGCCCCTCCACGGTCTCCGGGGTGATCTCCTCGGAGTCTATCCACTGGATCTCCACCTCGGTACGCAGCGGATAACCCGCATGGTGCAGGGCCTCCGCTACCGAGAGGTAGGCATCGTGGAGGGCGACATATTTTCCCACAAGGCCGATGCGGGTCACATGCTCCCGGGCCTTTATCTGCCGGACCATCCGCTCCCACTCGCTCATGTCCGGCTCCGGGGCGCGGATGCCCAGCTCCCGGCACACCACCCCGGAGAAGCCGGACTTTTCCAGCATAAGAGGGGCTTCATAGAGGATGGGAAGGGTGATGTTCTCGATGACGCAGTCGGGCTTTACGTTGCAGAAGAGGGAGATCTTCCGGAAGATGGACTCCTCCAGCGGCTCATCACAGCGCAGCACGATGATATCCGGGTTGATGCCCATGCCCTGCAGCTCCTTGACCGAGTGCTGGGTGGGCTTGGATTTGTGCTCATCCGAGCCCCGGAGATAGGGCACCAGGGTCACATGGATGAAGAGGCTGTTTGCCCTCCCCACCTCCAGGGAGATCTGCCGCACCGCCTCCAGGAAAGGCTGGGACTCGATATCCCCGATGGTGCCGCCGATCTCGGTGATGACCACATCGGCCCCGGTCTTTTTTCCCACGCTGTAGACAAAGCTCTTGATCTCGTCGGTGATGTGGGGAATGACCTGTACCGTGCTGCCGAGATATTCCCCGCTGCGCTCTTTGTTCAGCACGCTCCAGTAGACCTTGCCGGTGGTGAGGTTGGAGAAGCGGTTGAGGTCCTCGTCGATGAAGCGCTCATAGTGCCCCAAATCCAAATCCGTCTCGGCCCCGTCCTCGGTGACATAGACCTCCCCGTGCTGATAGGGGCTCATGGTGCCGGGGTCCACATTGATGTAGGGGTCCAGCTTCTGGGCGGCCACCTTGAGACCCCGGGCCTTCAGCAGCCGCCCCAGGGAGGCCGCCGTGATGCCCTTCCCCAGCCCGGAGACCACGCCGCCGGTGACGAAAATATACTTGGTCATTCCTGCACACCCTCTTTTGAATACGCTCGGATTATTCCACCGTCACGGATTTTGCCAGGTTCTTCGGCTTGTCGATGTCGCAGCCGTTCTCCTTTGCCACATAGTAGGCCAAAAGCTGCAGGGGAACCGCCTCGATGATGCCCATAAAGATGGCCGGCAGCTTCGGAACAAACACCACATCGTCCGCCAGGGTAGCCATCTCCTTCAGGTCCCGGGTGGTGACCGCAAGGACCTCCGCCCCCCGGGCCTTGACCTCCACGATGTTGTTCATGGTCTTTTCCGCCAGGGCCTCGTTGCAGCAGAGGGCAAAGACCGGCTGCCCCTCGTGGATGAGGGCGATGGTGCCGTGCTTCAGCTCCCCGGCGGCGTAGGCCTCGGCGTGGAGGTAGGATATCTCCTTCATCTTGAGAGCGCCCTCCATGGCGATGGCCCAGTCGGTGTTCCGCCCGATGAAAAAGATGGAGGGCGTGGTGTGATATTTCTTCGCGAAGCGGGGGATCTTCGGGTTCATGTCCAGGGCCTGCTGCATGGTCTTGGGCACGCTGCGGAGCGTGCGGAGATGGGCCCTGTACTCTTCCTCGCTCACGTTGCCCATTTTGTGCCCCGCCCAGAGGGCGAAGAGATAGAGCACCATGAGCTGGGTGGTGAAGCCCTTGGTGGTGGCCACCGCAATCTCCGGCCCGGCCCAGGTATAGAGCACGTGGTCCGCCAGCTTGGCGATGGTGCTGCCCACCACATTCACGATGGCCAGGGTCTTTGCCCCCAGGCTGCGGCACTCCTTCATGGCGGCGATGGTGTCCGCCGTCTCCCCGGACTGGGACAGGACGATGAGCAGGGTGTGCCCGTCGATCATGGGGCGGGCATAGCGCAGCTCGCTGGCGAGCTCCACCGTGACCGGGATGCGGCAGAGGCTCTCGATGGTGTACTTTCCGCTGCACCCGGCGTAGTAGGCCGAGCCGCAGGCGGTGATGAGGATGCGCCGGATGCCCCGAAGCTCCCCGGCGGACATGTCAAAGTCGTCCAGCACGATCTCCCCGCCCTTGACGCGGGGGGAAAGCGTGGCCTCCACGGCCCGGGGCTGTTCCATGATCTCCTTGAGCATGAAGTGCTCATAGCCGCCCTTCTCGGCGGCCTGCACATCCCAGGAGATGCGGGTGATATCCTTGCGGACGCTCCGCCCGGCGGCGTCATAAACCTCGATGCTGTCCGGGGTGAGCTCCGCCAGCTCTCCGTCCTCCAGGTAGATGACATTTTTTGTGTGCTCCACCAGCGCCGTCACGTCGGAGGCAAAGTAGTTCTCCCCCACGCCCACCCCCAGGATGAGGGGGCTGGCCTCCCGCACCACGATGACCCGCTCCGGGTCCTCGGCGCAGGTAATGCCCAGGGCATAGGAGCCCTGGAGCCGGGCGGAGGCCTTCATCACAGCCTTGCGGAAATCCCCGGCATAGTACATCTCGATGAGGTGGACGATGACCTCCGTGTCCGTCTCGCTCTCAAAGCGATACCCCTTCTCCGTCAGCTCCTTGCGGAGGAGGAGGTAGTTTTCGATGATGCCGTTGTGCACCACGGCAAAGCGCCCGTCGTTAGAGACATGCGGATGGGCGTTCAAATCCGTGGGGGCGCCGTGGGTGGCCCAGCGGGTGTGGCCGATGCCCACGGTGCCGGGCATATTCTTCCCGTCCTCCGTCTTTTCGCAGAGGTTTAAGATGCGCCCCGTGACCTTGGTGATGGCGATGGCCCCGGCATGGGTGACGGCGATGCCCGCGGAGTCATAGCCCCGGTACTCCAGCTTTTTGAGGCCGGAGAGCAGGATGGGCGCCGCGCTCTGGGCACCCGTGTAACCAACGATACCGCACATAGCTTTCTTGCTCCTGTTTTTTTAGTTTTATTCCCACTCGACAGGACTTAACTGATTCCGTTTAGGAATTATTGTTCGTCCTGTTCGTGGTTCCTTTGATTATTTGATGTGTCCATATTATCCAGCCTATCACCCCTTCTGTTATCATTTTG
>Ga0079305_1001529_pt1 | contig 29080 bp, 28 predicted proteins | sample LMS_cellobiose_e_FD_79183 | JGI IMG/M metagenome (GOLD analysis project Ga0079305, IMG submission 79183) | Rumen-fistulated moose microbial communities from Alaska, USA - LMS_cellobiose_enrichment | ecosystem: Host-associated > Mammals > Digestive system > Stomach > Rumen fluid ... | reverse complement strand
GATAACTGCTACTGCAAATACTATGAGGTCGTGTATATCCTGTTCCATACCGGCATGCGCATATCGGAGTTCTGCGGACTGACGATCAGCGATATCGACTTTGAGCATCACCTGATCAACATCGATCATCAGCTTCAGCGGAGCGCGGATATGACGCTTGTGATTCAGGAGACCAAGACCCGCGCCGGAACAAGGAAGCTGCCCATGACGGAGGCTGTTGAGCAATGCTTCCGCGCTATCATCGAGGACCGGCCCACCCCCAGGATCGAGCACATGGTCGATGGGCGCAGCGGCTTTCTGTTTCTGGATAAGGACTGCCTGCCGGAAGTGGCCCTGCACTGGGAGCACCGCTTCACCCATATGGTGAAACGCTACAATGATATCTACCGGGTCCAAATGCCCAACATCACCCCGCACGTCTGCCGCCATACCTACTGCAGCAATCAGGCCAAGGCGGGCATGAATCCGAAAACGCTGCAGTACCTGATGGGCCATAGCGATATCGGCGTCACGCTCAACACCTACACCCACCTGGGACTGGAAGATGCCGCCGAGGAGCTTCGCCGCATGGAGGAAGCTGAGGCCGCCCGCAGGGAGCAGGAGAAGCTCGCGGGCGATATTCTCAGGCGGTCTGAAACGGCATAGAACAGCAAGAAGTGTCGGCACAGTAGCTGCACAACAGTCAGCTCCCGTGATCATAGATGCGCTATGCTTTTGACGCTTATTACAGCGACGAGGGCAAATACGCCGAAATTGACACGGTGCTCAGGGAGAATCCCCGGCTGATTCTCACCGGGGACGTCACTGAAATCGCCCCGAACATACACCTGTACAGCTGCAACTGGCGAGAGAGAAGGCATGTCTTCGGCAGCTTCAGGTTGACCATACTCCGTGACGGCGGGCTCTAACTCGACGATTTCCGGCACGAACAGTAGGCTCGCTGTTGTTGAACAAGTGTCGAACTTGTGTACTTGTCAAGTACACTTGCAGGAGCGTACAGTTTTTTAAATAGTGTATAAATCTACAAGAAATTCTAAACAATCGCTCTGTGTATGTCCACATTTGCCACGCTGTTGAGCAGAATCTGCAGGAGCTATGATAAAGTTCTGCCAGAGTCTTCGATGAGACAAAAAAACAAAAGGAGTGACAAATATTATGGAGAAGTGCGGAATTGTCAGTTACGGCATTTCAGTACCTTACCGCAGACTGTCTGTAAAAGAGACCTTAGATGTCTGGCTTACTTCTTCTCCCGATTTGATTATTAAGAGTATGGGAGTCAGCGAGAGGGCGGTTCTTGGTTTTGACGAGGATGGAACGACTCTGGCTATCGATGCTGTAAAAGCGGCAGGGGTCAAAAATAATGCCATCTATGATTCAGACTGCCTTCTGCTGGGAACAGCAACAAACCCCTATGATTCCAGGCCTTCGTCCACGATCGTTTCTGAGGCCACCAGGATCAGGTATTCCGCGTTGTCTTCAGACATTCAGTTCGGTGGGAAATCCGGAACAACGGCGATGATTCTTGCAACCGGAATGGTTGGCGCTGGCCTGTCCAAGTCCGCGATCGCCATTGGCGTTGACACGATAAACCGTCATACCGCCCCCGGTGACATGGCAGAGCCCTATGCGGGTGCCGGTGCGGGTGCCGTTGTTATCGGGACAGAAGATGTCATTGCAACCATTGACGCTTATGAATCCTACGCCACTGATCTGTCTGACAGCTTTCGCGTGGAAGGCGAGCGTTATATTAAGTCCGGTATGCTTTACGGCCAGGCCAGGAACGATATAGGCGTTTATGACCACACGGTCAAGGCTGGTCAGGCGCTGCTTCAGAAATTGGGCCTTACTGCTGCCGACTATACATATTGCGTTGCCCAGCAGACTGCCCCCAGTGTAGCCAGAAAGATTGCCGGCAAGCTTGGCTTCAGCAAAGAACAGGTGGAAAGCTGCCTGTTTGCCGAAACGATCGGCGATACCGGCAGCGCCTCCGTCATGATCGGCCTTGCGAAGGTTCTTGATCATGCAAAACCAGGTGACCGTATTTTCGTTGTTTCCTACGGCTACGGTGCCGGCGCGGATGCCATTTCTCTCACTGTGACCGACAACATTTTGAATGTACAGAGCAAGGGTAAAAAGGTTGACGAAATCGTCAATCGTAAGCAGCTCATTTCTTATGGTATGGCCGCGAAGTATGAGTACAAATACATTCGTCACAGCTTCCCGACCAATGCATATCTTTAAGGAAGAGAGGAGAACAATCATGGCTGATAAGAAAAGAAGAGTTTGCGTTGTCGGCGTTGGCAACACAGCTAGTCCCGGTACACACCATCCTTGGCAGACCTGGAAAGAGATGGCAGCCGATGCGGCCTATGAGGCATTTGAAGATGCGCATATGTCGGCACGTGAGCTTGACGCTTGCGTCTGCGCCTATCATGGTGAAGGCGTGAGCGAACAGGGCGGCTATGGTGCGGCAATGTCGGATGCTCTGGGTATCTCCCCCATTCCCGTTTTCGCACTGTCGGCCAACTGCTGCGGCGGTACAACAGCGTTTATCAATGCCTATTATCTGATTGCTTCCGGTCAGTTTGACAAGGTGCTGGTAATCGGCGGCGACAAAGATGGCGACAACTTAGGATATACCGAATACATCAACATCTCCTACGATGTGGAATATGACTACACCTTTGGCTTCCGGCACCGGGATGGCGGCAGCCTCATATCCAACTACTACCGGAAAAAACACGGCTATGAGGGCTTTGAAGAAATGGCGGCCATGTCCCATCAGACCCACTGGTTCGCGCGTCGCAACCCGAAGGCCTCTGCCTACGGCACACCTCAGCCCAGCCTGGAGAGTCTGAACAATGCCAGTTCTCTCTTCAGCATGATGGGCGAGGGCCAGGCAGCCTGCGTCTTGATGGACGAGGAGACCGCCCTGAAATTTACTGACAACCCGATATATGTGGACGGCGTTGCCTATTCTACCGACTCCCATTACTGCGGCCACAAGGTAAAGGTGGAGACCGTTGGCCCTCTTATGCCGGAGGAACTGAAGCGGGAAGACAATGACTATTTCGACATTGACATCGCTGGTTTTGTTGCCGCGGATAAAGCCTATAAGATGGCGGGCATCTCTCCTGAGGAGGTCGATGTAGCACAGGTATACGATCTTCTTCTGACCTGCCCGTTCTTAGTAGAGGCTCTCCGCCTAGCACCTGTCGGTGAAGCCCTGCGCTATTTCAAAGAAGGGAGATTTGCCATTGACGGCCAGTGCGCTGTCAATACAGACGGCGGAAACATTGCCCGTGGACATGCCTCCGGCGCCGACGGATTAAACCAGATCGTTGAGAATGTCCATCAACTGAGAGGGGAAGCCGGCGAGCGCCAGGTGAAGGACGCCAAATGCGCAGCGACCCTGAACATCGGCAGTGTGAATGCGCAGCTCGGCTGTGTCATTATGACAAATAAGAACTTTGTTCATAAAGCGTAAGTGGAAAGGAGCAAAAAATGTCTGAACAATTTACCGAGCAGATCTACCGGCACACAACAGCTTCTGTCGTAAGGGGATGGAGAGAGCGACGCGGCAGATATCTTCTGGAAGGCACCCGCTGCAAGGAGTGTGGCGAGGTACACTTTCCCAGGCGTACTGTCTGCCCGAGGTGCAACGGCCGCAATCTTGAGCCCTTTAAGCACAGCGACACCGGTGTGATCCATACTTGTGACATTTCTTATGTTGCCACCGGCGTCCATATCGGCTACGGAGAGAATCTTCCCAGAATATGCGCCATTATCAATTTGGACAGCGGCGCCTCTGTTCTTGCGGAAGTCACCGAAACGCCCCTTGAAAAAATTGTTCCCGGCGCCCGGGTTCGCATGGTCGTGCGCAAACTGCACAGAGAGTCCAACTCTTCCTGGATGTACGGCTATAAATTCGTAGTCGAAGACTGAGAAGCTGATAACTCACAGAAAGGGGATATAACATGTCTACCGGTATGACAAAGAAAAAATACCTCGGTGCTCTGATAGCTTTTCTCCTGATCCTTGTTTTTGCGTTCCTCCCCGGAAGTGCCACGGAGGGCGGGATGTCTCATGAGGCGTTTACCGCATTGGGAATCTTCCTAGCGGCATTGGTCCTCTGGATGTTGGACGTAATGCCCATGGGCATCGTGGGATGTCTTTGCATGATCCTTCTTCCACTGTTGAAAGCACAGTCTCTTCCTGAAACCATCGGCTCGTTTTCTACCGCATCCGTTCTGTTCATTGTCGGCACCTTTGGTATTACTGCCGCAATGAAAAACTCGACGATCCCTCAGCGCATTACCAACTTTGTTGTACGAGTCGCAAAAGGCAAAACCAAAACGATCATCATGCTTCTGACCATTGCGACGGGCCTGATTTCCTCCTTTATGTCCTCGTCCGCCACCATGATCATGTTCTGGTCTTTCTCCAGCGCGCTGCTTGTCGCCCTTGGTGTATCCGCAGATCAGAACAGTGAGCTGAAGAGTTTTGGAAAGGCTCTCGCGATCTCGGCTCCTGTGGCGGCCGGAACAGGCGGGTTTATTACCCCTGCCGGAACTCCGGGCAACATCATCATCATGGGTTTGCTGGAACAGATGGGTTACCCCATCACCTTTGCCCAGTGGACGATCATCGCGGCACCCCTTGGTATCGTTGCTCTGATTATTATTGGCTTCTTCCTTGGCAGGGTCTTCAAAAGCCCGAATCTGACCCGGGAACAGATGGACAAGCTGGAAAAAGAAACCGGCAATCTCCCTCCTCTGACCCGCAACGAAATCCTCACTATCGTAATCATAGCCGCTATGATCGTTATGTGGTTCCTTGGTTCCTGGATCACCATTCTGAATGTCGCTGTAGTCGCGATCCTTGGGCTCTCCCTGTTCTTCCTGTGTGATGTCCTTGACATGAAGAAGTTTGCCCCGGAATGCAACCTGAACACAGTTCTCCTGATGGGAACCGCACCCGCGATCGCAGCCACCCTGGCCTCCACAGGCGCTTTGGCCGTCATCGTTACCGGTGTATTCTCCGGCGCGGTGTTCCAATCTATGAACGGGATTATCCTCCTGGTGCTGGTTTCACTGATCCTGATGATCCTGCGGGCATTTATGCCTACTCCCGCAGCTTTTGCCTCGCTCTTCATTCCCCTCATGGCCACCATCGCCGGCCTTACCGGTGGAAATCCTTTCCTGCTGTTCATGGTCGCCTCCTTCTGGGGCCCCACTGACATGCTGCTGATTTACACCGAGCCAATCTTTCTTCCGACCTATGCGGAGGGTTATTATACGGAAAAAGATCTGCTGAAGTTCGGTATCATCCCCTCTGTCATTTTGGCGGTGCTCGTTGCGGTGCTGGTCTCTCCTCTCTGCTCTATTGCAGGGCTGATTTGACCTCGTGCTGTTTATAATCAGAAAGGGAAGCCCCGATGGACTTCCCTTTCTGATTAAATGGTCATGTTCTTCTATCCTGACATAAAAAAAGCGAAAGGACGATTTATGAAAGCAAAAAAAATAAAGCGCTTAGTGGGTGCACTTCTTTCTCTGTTTCTTATCGTGTTTTTCGCGCTCCTTCCCGGAAATGAGCTGACAATCACCCATGCGGGATTTTGTGCGATCGGTTTGTTCCTTGCCGCGATCACGTTGTGGATCACAGAGGTCTTCCCCATGGCAGTGACCGCCTGTTTGATTGTGATCCTCTATCCGCTGTTCGGGGTCATGAGCTTTAATGAAACGATGGCGAGCTTCAGCACTTCGGCAGTCGTTTTCATATTTGGGACTTTCGGCATAACTGCCATGATTAAAAAAACCTCTATTCCTGCCAGACTGACCTCTATGATTATTCGGATAACGAAAGGCAATTCCAGGCGGCTCGTCTTCCTGTTCTGCCTCGTTAGCGGGATCCTCTCCGGGATCATGTCCTCCACGGCCACCTGCGCTCTTTTCTTCAGCATCGCTCTTGTTGTCATTGAGGTCACCGGAAGCGGCGAAAAGACAGGCATTGCCGCCGCGCTCTCTATTGGCCTCCCGGTAGCTTGTGGTATCGGCGGCTTTATTACTCCGGCAGGTACGCCAGGAAATATTATCATGATGGATTTACTTGCCTCCTTCGGCCATCCGATCTCTTTTGCCCAGTGGACTGTGGTCGGAATTCCGGTGGGCGTTGCAGCACTCCTGATATATTCCTTTTTCCTGGTCCATTCCCTCGATCTGAAAACCCTGGATGTGCAATCCCGGCAGAAAATAGCCGCCATGACGGAGCAATGCGGAAAGTGGTCCAGAAACGACATATTAGCGCTGGGTATTACTCTGCTAATGCTTTTACTGTGGTTGCTGGGCAGCGTTATCTCCTTTTTTAACACCGCGACTGTGGCCATCATTGGCCTTGCCCTCATGTTTTTGCCCGGGCTGGATCTGATCAGCTGGGATGATTTAAAAAACGAATGCAGTGCCAACGTTATGCTTATGATCGGTTTTTCACCGGTGATTGCAGCATCTCTTATTACCACCGGCGCCCTTTCCTATATCGTTACTGCCGTGTTCTCCAATCAACTGTTTTCCGGTATGAACGGCATCGTCCTGTTTGTTGTTCTCTCCGTGCTGTTTTGTGTCGTCGCCTCGTTCATTCCGAGTCCCGCGGCTACCATATCTCTGCTGGGACCTCTTGCCTGGAGCATCACGCAGCTTGCCAATATGAATTCCGCAGCTGTGCTGATGGTTGTTGCTTTTTGGGCTGCCTCGAAGATGCTGCTGCTCTATACCGAGCCGATCTTTTTCTTAACGCTTCATGCCGGATATTACGACCAGAGGCTGCTGTTAAAGACGGGTTGGAAACCGGCATTGATTATTGCACTTATGACGGCGTGCATAATCCCGCTGACACAGTGGGCTGGAATCTGAGCTGCGTGGCCTGCGTACACACAGACAAGCATCCACGGTAAAGATTTACCGTGGATGCTTGTCAAATCGTAAATCGCTGTCGCTGCATATCCAAAATATCCGCCATCATTTCCAGTGTGGTGCTGCGCACCTCTTTCGGGGCCCCTGTGAGGAACCAGGACAGATATCTGTGATATCCGTTGAAGACGTATACCATGGCGGCGGGATCCTCATTCGGATAGTTTTTCAGAAAGTGGATCAGCATGCCGATGGTTCCTTCCACCTGATAATGGAGGTAATACTCAGTCTCTCTGTCATCAGGAAGACTGTCATGTTGAGCCATCCGCTTTACAAGAAACATCAGCTGCTCCTGGATCCCGCTCAAGAAACGGTTATTCGGCCTGTTGTAAAGATAGGTCAGCAGCTCTTTCCTCATTGTCTGGCAGGCAAGGAACCAATGATAAATATCATATGTTGATTCCCGCACAAGGATTTTCGTAGTAGGCCGGGCAGGAGAGGGATCGGTATTGATCTGGGATTTCAATCGGCAGAGAATATCTTTCTGGATAATCTCATCCAGCTCCATTATATCGTTAAAGTACTGGTAAAAGGTGCTTCTGGCATAACCTGCCTTTTCGCACAGCTCCGAAACGGTAATTCTGCTCATTGATTTTGATTCAAGTAAGGAAAAAAACGCGGTTCTGAAGCTTAGATAGACGGTATTATCCCAGCTGGGCTTTTCCATAAGCAACCTCCTCCCTTCCACCGAAATAATCAATGGCAGACCGGTATTTGTTATTATTATAATATATTGAATCCTGAGAAAATGCAAGATTGAATACTATGCCGGGCTGGATTGAAGCCCGGGCAGAAGGGGAGAAAAAATGCCGAATTATGTAGAATTGTACGAAACAAAAAAAGCCAGCCCTCAAAAGATCGCGGAGCTTGTCAGATCCGGAATGAACATTTACACGGATACGGCAACTGCTCAGGCGCCAACACTTCAGGATGCGATCTATACGCATATTGCAGCCAATAAAATAAAAGATATTGAGGTCAACACCTTTCTCGATATCTATCCTGCCAAGTGGTATGACGAGCCGGTATTATCCGAAAACCTACACATGATTTCCTGGTTCAACGGTAATTCCGCACGAAAAGCTATGCGGAATCGCTTTGTCGATTACATGACCACATATTACAGTGAGGCCCCTGCTCTGATTCGAAGCTGCGAGCAAATTGACATGGCCATTCTTGCCTCCTCTGATATGGACGAACACGGGAACTTCAGCATCGGGATATCCAGCTCCATGGCAGAAGCGCTGCTTGAAAAAGCGGATCGGATCGTTCTTGAAGTCAACCGGAAGATGCCAAAATCTCTGGCATCTCCCATTGTCCATATCACTAAAATCGACCGGTTTTGTATTGTTGATACACCGCTGCCCTGTCTGCCTGATGTGAAACCTGACGCGGAGTCCGTGGCCATTGGCAACTACATTGCTGAGGAAATTGCCAACGGATCCACTCTTCAGTTTGGCGTAGGCGCCATCCCCAACGCCGTTGGCCACGCGCTCCGAAACAAAAGGAATCTCGGTATCCACACGGAAGCTTTTGTGAGCAGTATGGTGGATCTGATCGAGTGCGGCGCAATCGACAACAGCCGGAAGACGATCCATAAGGGCAGGAGCGTAGCCACGTTTGCCTTGGGAAATCAGAAGACCTATAATTATATCCACAACAACCGGGAGATTGAGCTCCTTCCGGTTGACTATGTTAACAATCCTTCCGTGATTGCAATGAATCCGAATATGATCTCGGTAAACGGAGCAATTGAATGTGATTTATACGGACAAGTGTGTTCGGAAAGCATCGGTCCGTATCAGTATTCCGGAGTCGGAGGTCAGGTGGATTTTATCCGCGGTGCAATTCATTCAAAAGGAGGGAAAAGTTTTCTCACTTTCAAATCCACCGCAAAAAACGGAGAAGTCAGCTGCATCCTCCCACAGCTTCAGGCCGGTTCTATTGTCACGACCACGAGAAATGATGTGGACTATATTGTAACGGAATATGGCATTGCCAAATTACGTGGGAAACCGGAAAGCGTACGTGCTAAATCTCTCATTGCAATTGCGCACCCGAAGTTTCGCGACCGACTGACATATGAAGCGAAAAAAATGAACCTGTTCATTTAGTGGCGTATTGCTGTGCATGCGCTGTCAGGCCATATTCCCAAGCAATCTGATCCGGGATGTCGGACTATTGCATAAGGAAGGATTGCCAAGAAAATGGCTGGGAATTCTGTTTTTCAACGACTGCTCCTGCTGTTTTCGCCGATTCGCCCGCTGCTTGTATTTTTAAAGCACAATTCGGTGTACAGTGTCCAAAACAAAACAGCTGCCATCAAGGATATGCCCTCTTCTGTTATAATGGCAGCAGTTCATGTAATGTCATGTACATATCTTGTTTCAAAGGTGTGAAATAATGAACACAAAGAAATGGTTATGTATCGCACTAGTCATGATTTTGGTGGGTTCGTTTGGCGACGGCATGGTACAAGATAACTTCGGCCAAGTAAAAATCCTCGATGTTACCACTGCGCCCGATTCTGGTGCGCTTACCGGGTATCTTTTGATTCCGGCCAATGCCACTACCGAAACGCCAGTTCCGATGGTCGTGGAAGTTCACGGCAACTTCAACAACCGCGAGATGCAGGATGCAAACTATGTCGAACTATCTCGGCGGGACTTTGTCGTGTTCGCCATCAATATATGAGGACAATGCTGTTGGCAAGGTGACAGACGAATTCTTCATGCAGCTGAGCCACATGCTCAAACGCTACAACGATATCTACCGGGTCCAGATGCCCAATATCACCCCGCACGTCTGCCGCCATACCTACTGCAGCAATCAGGTCAAAGCGGGGATGAATCCGAAGACGCTGCAGTACCTCATGGGGCATTCCGACATCGGCGTCACGCTCAACACCTACACCCACTTGGGGCTGGAAGACGTCGCCGAGGTGCTTCGCCGCATAGAGGAAGCCGAGGCCGCCCGCAGAGAGAAGGAAAAGATTGCGGGCAAGACGAAGGACACGCAGAAGCTGTTCAAGGTGATATGAAACAAATTTTCGCTTTGCTACGGTTGAGCTGAATCAGAAAACGACCAATAAGCAAAAACACCTCCTGTGTAGTTTTATTATCCTACACAGGAGGTGTTTTTCATGGGGCGAGGAGATAGGAAAATAGAGACGTACGAAAAGATAATTCTCCGGATGAGATCAGAAGAATAAATGGGGAACCATTTTGCCCGCTTTTTCTGCCTGTCCTAGATTTGCGTATTGATATTATTTTTTGGTAGCCGCAACTGCTTTTGTATCCGCTCCAATATGTCATCAAAGGACATCTCGTGGTAGCCGTGCACACTGGAACAGATCTTAGTCGGAAACTCCATGCGAAGCTGAACCGGAATTCGCTCCAGTGAATTGCTCAACCCAAAAAGGGAGCCAACAGTGGCGCCATTGCAGTCGGTGTCAAAGCCGCTGCAGATTGCGGCTGCTACCGCCTCCTCAAAGGAGTCGTGCCAGAGGGTACAAGCTGTCACGATCATTGCATTTGGTACTGCCAGACACCAGTCGAACTGCCGCTTTTCATCATATCGCGCATGAATGCTGTCAATCAGCTTCTGGAACTGATCGCCATTTTCATATGCTGCGCACACCTCTTCGATGGCAATTTTCAGTCGAGAGTGCGGCGGGATTTGTTCCAGGGCCGCCTTAACTCTCTCAAGCATGGATAACCCATCCACATAGCAAAGACTGAGCCAGGCTGCGATGAACATTTCCCCATAGATCCCGTTTTTTTTGTGGGACACTGCAGCATCCTGATAGGCCAGCTTTGCTGCTGCCATGGGGTCGCCTGGCCGAACATAGCCAAACAAATCCCCTCGGATTTGCGCCCCGATCCATTCACGATAGGGATTGCAGTACGAAGCGGACAGCGGCGGAAGCAGGCCGTTCATCAAATTCCTGATCGCCGCCCGCTCCGCCGTGCAGGCGTGAAAAGCTGGGATGCCAAGCAGCCAGGTTTCAGCCATATCCTCGGAAGAAAATTCTGCGCCGTACCGCTCAAGGACTTTCAATGCTAACAGCGTATAGTTGATGTCGTCATCGTTGGGATAGGCCGTGAGACAGTTCCGCCAGCAGACAACTTGCCTGTCATAAGGGGTTGTGGGGTCTTCCTCGTGGATGTCAAAGCGCTCCCGCAAAACCGGATCCTGTGTTGAAAACATGTAGGACTTCAACGGATACTGTCCAGTGGCTTTCAGATAGGACAGAATTTTGTCTCTCCCCCACCCTTCAACCGGTATTCCCATAACACAGCCGATAACACGTCCGTACAGCGCGCCCGCAAGTTTTTCTTCTATGCACGGCCCCATGACAGGCCATGTCTGGAAGGCTTCGGGCCTCAGAGATGCGAGGAGTTCTTCATAGTCCTGCGGCTCCTGATGCGGGTAATCCTCCCGGATCGGCGCCGCCTCCATTTCCACAAGTAGCTTTTTTGCAGCTTCCTCCCGTGGCAGTCCTGGCCTCATGGCGAAGGTTTCCTTTATCCTCGGCAGTATCATTTCTACCTGACGACCTTCATCAAGGCACTGGTAATACTCGTCCTCCAGCATATCTGAAAAGAAAATCCATCTCATCTTATCCTTCAACATTGTTTTCTCCCTCAATCCTTTGCACCGGATGTGGTCAGTCCTGCAGCATAAAATTTCTGTAGCGGCAAAATAATGGCGACTGGGAGCAGAAATGCAATCACTGAGCCGGCAAAGATTTGGTTCCAGTTTTTCGTATACTGTGTGCTGAAATTGCTGAGCGCAATCTGAATCGTATACATATCTTTGGTTCTGGTCACTAAGATCGGCCACAGAAAAGATTCCCACTGTAGGATAAACTGCACGAGCCCTGCGCTGATGCAGGCCGCCTTGGCGTTTGGAAGGACAATGGAAAAGAAAATACGCAGATACCCCATTCCGTCAATGCGGGCGGCTTCAATCAAATAATCCGGAAAGCTTGCAAAAGTCTGCCGGAACAGGAAGATGATCATCCCGTTGGGTATGCACGGTACAATCAGGGCAAGGTAACTGTTCATCCAACCAATATCAATCATCATCGCGTACAAATTGATCGAGATCAGCTCAAAGGGAACCATATAGGAAATCAGCACCAGAAAAAAGAGAAATCTTTTTCCTGGAAAACGCAATTTGGCAAAGCAGAAGCCCGCCATCGCGTTGAACAGGACACCCAGCAAGACCGTTACCGCCGCCACAAAGAGAGAATTCAGAAGCGCACGGCCATAGCCACCATTCAGAAAAATCTCCCTGTATGCCTCCAAGGTGAAGTGCTCGGGGATAAACGTCTTCCAGGTCAGTGGACTGATGTAGCGGTAAATATCCTCCATGGGCCGGAACGAGGAGGCAAATGAAAAAATCAACGGCAGAAACACGAATAAAATCAACAGCATATGCAGCGTGTAGATCGGGACTCTGAACCCTCTTCTCGTCTTCTCCATACGCTCACTCCCTCTCCCGCAAAAGATAGCTTTCCACCCCGATAATTAGCGTCAGCAGCACAAGCAGCAACACGATCATCGCAGAAGCCTGATTGACATCTGAATACTTATATGCAGTCCGATAGATCCGATACATCAGGAAGTCTGTCGTACCCTCGGGGCCTCCGCCAGTCAGCACATAAGCCGGCACAAATAAAATGAAATTTGAAATGGTATCCGATACCACAACAAAGTTGAAAGTACGCTTCATCTGCGGAAGTGTGATGTGCCACAACCTGTTCCAGTATCCGGCTCCGTCGATCTCCGCAGCCTCATAAAGGGTATCCGGAATCTCCTCCAGGCCCGTGATAAAAAAAAGAGCCCAGTATCCCAAGCCTTTCCAACTGGCAATCACCATAATCCAAGGAAGTGCCTGCCTGCTGCTGTTGAGAAATGGCTGATTGGAGATTCCAAAAAGATTGAGGATCGAGTTCATAAGGCCCTGATCCTGGTTCAGAAACACGCCCCACAGAGTACACGCTATCGTAAAGGAAACGGTAATGGGGATCAGGTGAACCGTCCGGAACAGGCTGCGCCCCGGCAACTTCACCATTAACAGCAAAGACAGACCAAAGGACAGCACGACCTGCATTGGGTTCACAATCAGGCTAAACAGAATTGTGACTTTCAGCGAGTTGAGAAAGGACGCATCCTTGAGAATGGCACTATAATTTGACAGGCCGGCGAAAACTGTCTCTTTGTTTACAAAGGAATACGTAAACAAGCTGTCGTACACACCCAACAAAATGGGGTAGATCTTGAATACAACCAGTAGAGACATCGCCGGGATCAGAAATGCTACAATGACGAGATAGTTCTTCTTCATAACATATTTCTTTATCAGCAGGGAGAGGGCCTTTCCCCTCTCCCTGCCAGGCTGCCGTTTACTTCTGATATTTTGCGATCAGACTGTCGATCTCTCCGACTGCGGCATCCAAGGCCGCCTGCGGATCGGCACCATTTTTGATGTCGCTGTAGGTCTCCATCATGACAGACTGCCACTCTTCATACCCCACCATCTGTGGGCGGGCCATTGCGGTATTCTTTGCCTCGTAGACGTTCAGCGCCGCAACGGTTCCTTTATTGGCAGCATCGGTCTCAATTCCGTTAAGGACACTGATGTTGCAGGGCAGATTCCGCATGATTGCATAGGTTTCTGCACAAGCACTGTCATCAGTGGTGAGCCACTCGACAAATTTGGAGGCTGCCTCCTGATTTTTGGAGTAGGCAGAAACACCCATGTACCAGCTTCCCGTCGGTGTAACCGCTTTACCTCCGGCGAAGTAAGGATGCGGTGCCACGCCCCAGTTCATTCCAGCATTATCCATTGCAGAGATCTGCCAGGAGCCGCCGACAAACATGGCAACCTGCCCCGCGGCAAAATAGCCTATGGATTCCGAGCCATCAATCTTCGGGCTGACGTTCCAAGTGTTAAAGGTATCATAATAAAATTTACAGGCTTCCGCTACAGTTTCACTGTTGGTATATCCGGCAACCGTCGTCTGGTCTTCGCTGATATACTGTGTGGCTCCCAGGCTCTGGGAAAGTGGCAGTAGCTGATACGGAGTGTCAATCTGTTCAAAAGACAGCCCATAGATCTGTGTGCCGTTTTCATTCACGTAGGTCATCATCTTCGCCATCTCTGCCACCTCTTCCCAGGTGAGTCTGTCCTCTGGGTCAATCCCTGGGTAAGCAATTCCGGCCACATCAAAGAGGTCCTTGTTGTAGTAGAGGTTTACACAGGAACTGTAGAGCGGGAGCGCCATCACCTCGCCGCCCACAGTGCCGCCGGCAAGAGAAGCTTCCGTGATCCGCCCAAGAGATGCATCAGAGAGATAGGGGCTCATGCTACCGAGATAATTCTTTGCCGCATAGTTTGCCACCAGGGGGGCATCGGCTACCAGAACGTCTACAGTATCTTCGCCTGCGCCAAGACGGACCTCGATTGTGTCAAAAATCTCTGCGTAAGGGATAGACTCCATTTTGATCTCAATCCCGCTGGCAACCGCATACTCCTGGAATACCGGCTCTAGCGGCTCCAGATCCGATACAACGAGAACATTCAGCGTTTTGCCGGCTGCCGCGGCCTGGCCATCACCGTCTGCTGGCCCCTGAGTGGCCGGAGCGGCTACCTGCGATGACTGACCACAGGCACACAGGGTGAGTACCATGCACAAGATCAGTATACATGCGAATCCTTTTTTCATTCTTTTATCCTCCTTAATTATTGTTGTTTGGGAGCTTCCCAATTACAAACTCTGTTCATCATATCTGCAATGAAACGTGCGGAGTCCACTGTGAGGCAAACCTTTACATTTCCCTCCGGCATATCCATATCCAAGTATTCCGGCGGTGTCCACGGCGTTTTGCTCAAGGAGCAGATCGTGTGTCCCGTTGGGTGCCGGTGATCATACACGACCTCAACATTCATCTGTCGGCCGCTGCAATAGCTTGGATCGTACGCCATCGCAACGCACAACGGATCATTCATTGCCGTGAATCCCCGCTTCCAATAGGAAAACCAGATGCGCATCATCCTTGCCATTGCCAGATTGAGTGGGCTTCCGCTCTCCTCCAGGCGCAGAATCTCTGGCTCTCCCACGAGTACTTGCCGTGTGACATCATAGCCGCACATGGTAATGGGTGCACCGCTCCGAAATAGCAGGGAAGCAGATTCCGGATCTCTGCTCACATTATGGTCCGAGTATTCCAGCTCCATTCCGTTGGTTCCAAGACGGGCGCTGCCGCCCATGACAATGATGTTCTTCACCCGGTCCGCGACCCGTGGCTCTCGAGCCAATGCAATGGCAAAATTGGTAAAGGGACCGATCCCAATCAAAGTGATTTCCCCAGGATTGTCCATGACGGTTTCAATAATGAAATCCACTGCATGTCGACTGTCGTACTTGAGTTTTTCGTCCTCTTTGGACAAAAGTCCTTCCCCCTCGTGGCCAAGCCACCAGATCTCACGGTTTCGTAAGAGCACGTTCCGACTGCCGGCCATGACAGGAATATCGTCTCTCCCGAGAAGCTTCAACGTTTTCACTACCATACGGCTGCGCAGATCCACGTCGCCGTATACCGTGGTAATTCCCTCAACCTTTAATTCCGGAGATACTGCTGCGAGGGCAACTGCCATTACATCATCTACATCGGTTCCGATATCCGTGTCTAAAATAATGCGTTCCAATTAAGCTCCTCCGTTCCAATCCCCACTATTGCAGGCCGCATCAATTTCACTCTTATTCGGCATGGATAGCATTGCTCCCCATCTGGTCACACTGATGGATGCCGCCACATTTGCCCTTACGATCGCCTCCCTTGCAGGAAGTCCATCGGCCAGGGCCACCGTTAAAACCCCGTTAAAACAGTCGCCCGCTCCCGTGGAGTCCAGAGGCTGCACGCGACGACCTGGGATTAGGACTGCGTCTTCTCGCTCTACGAGTAGCGCGCCACGGCTCCCCAACGTAACAATCACACGCGGAATCCCTTTCTCAACTAAACGTCTGGCCGCCAAGATCAGATCCTCGTACGTCTCTGTCCTGCAGCCGGAGAGCTGCTCCAACTCTGTCTCATTCGGGGTGAGAATGTCCACATTTTCATACAACTCCTGTGGTAGCTCCGCAATCGCTGGAGCTGGGTTCAGCACGACCAGCTTGCCCATGTTTTTTGCGAGGGCGGCGCAACTGCACACCGCCTCGAGCGGAATTTCCAGCTGCAGGAGCACACAGTTCGCCGCCGCAAACTGGGTCTGACAGCTTCGGACGTATTCTGTATCACAGGCCGCATTGGCCCCTGATATCACAGTGATGCTGTTTACTCCCTCCCTGTCTGTCATCACAAAGGCTGTACCCGTAGGTCGCTGCACCTCTCTGCGTAGGCACTCCGTATGAATGCCGGCCTCCTGCAGTTTTTGAATTATCTGCTCTCCATATTTGTCCTGCCCAACGCTGCCCAGCATTGTGACATCTGCACCAGCCAGGCGTGCCGCATAAGCCTGATTTGCCCCCTTCCCACCAAACGTATAGCTATACCCGCTGCCCAAAACCGTCTCTCCACGCAGCGGCAGCCGTTCCACACAAATGGATATATCTGTATTCAAGCTGCCAACAACAAGAATTGAACTCATGTTTCGTCTCCCCGTCCTTTGCGCGTGCTCTCACGCTGAATGAGCACGGTTCCCATGTACTCGCTCTTGTCGCTACCTGGCTCATGTCGAATACAGGACAACAGCTTTTCTGCAGCACGATATCCAATATCATAAATGGGCTGGGCAACCGTAGTCAGTGGGGGTGAAAGAAACTCACTGAACATGATGTTGTCAAATCCTAATACACTAATTTGATCTGGAACCGGAATCTCCATCTCCCGTAGTGCTTTCAGAACGCCCACTGCTATCGTGTCCGCCCCGGCAAACACCGCGTCGACCTCAGGGTATCGGGGTAGTAGCTCCTTTATGGTGTCGTACCCGTACTGCGCTGTATGGGTTCCATAAATAACATAATCTTCCCGATATGGAATATCCGCTATATGAAGCGCTTTACAATAGCCCTTTAGGCGCTCGCTGGAGGTAAACACATCCTTTGGACCACAGAGAAACAGAATCTTTCTGCAACCCGTGTCAATCAAATGTGAGACTCCCATATAGGCTGCCTCCCGGTTATCAATGAAAATGCCAGGCTTATCCGCGAAATCACTTGTCTTTCGATCCAACAACACAATCGGGATTCCGCTCTGGCAGATGGATTTCCACAGTGTGCGGTCCTGCATCACGCCGCAGGTATTGATCAGGATGCCGTCCACTCTTTTCTCCATGAACGCCCGCAGATATATCTCCTGTTTTCTGATACTTGAATCCGTGTTGCACAGAAACAGGCTATATCCGTTTTCCATGGCGCAGTTCTCCACGCCGCGAACCATCTGCGGAAAAAACAGGTTTTGAATATCGGGGATGATCAGACCTATGGTTTTTGTTTTAGCAATTGCAATACTTCCGGCCATTCGATTAGGGATATAGCCGACCTCTTCAATTGTTTTTAAAATGCGTGCCCGGGTCTCTTCAGATACTCCGGTTTTGCTGTTATTGATTACCCGGGACACCGTGCCCTTGGATACCCCCACCATATGTGCGATGTCATTGATATTCATGCCTTCTGTCACCTCGATCGCTAAACCGGTTTAGTAGTTCAGTTAGAGTTTATCATTTCCCCGTAGAGCGTGTCAATAGTCTGACACGACCGCGAAAAAAGTTTGGAAACCCCGTTAGTAAACAAAACTAAACATTGTGCAAACTGCCAGCTCCACTCTTTACGCCAGATTCTGGGCTAACTACATTCAATAACATGAAAAACAGCCCGTTTAGGGACTCTTTTTGCGTTAGCCCTTACAAGATACCATTCTCAATTATTCATTGGCCTCGCGCCTGTCAGGGCATTGAAAAAGTGATTCATGCAGAACTAAAAAAATATTTCATTTTAACGGAGAGATATCATGCGCAAATACGGTTGAGATATCCCCATTGGCGATCTTCTAAAGGATGAATGCTGCGCACAGGTCTTCAAAGACCTTCTTCGCGCGGCGCTGGAGAGCCCGCTGCTCAAGCAGGTCAAAGGCAAGCCGGTAGGCGTTGTTCTGGACAGTCAGAAGAAGATCCCGCAGGATAAGCGCGACGCGCTGAAGGCAGCTCTGGAGGCCATCGAACAAGCTGGTACATCGGTCATTTTTCCGGGCGAAACCGCAAAGAAGCTCTTTTCCAGCAAAGCATAGCGATATGAAGCCGGCATTCGCCGGCCTCATTCCCGATCCGGGGCAAAAGCACATATCGTTTCCCTTGCATTGTTTTGGACTCTCAAGGCCGGAGACCGCGGATCCTCCGGCTCAGATTTCCCATCCCCGCTGAAAACAAGACGATGAAAACATGAAAGGAAACAATGCTATTTTCAGACCGTCTACGAGTTCAAGGACAGGCTGTTCCACATCCCCTCCAAGGACATCAAGCTCTATCCCGAAAAGCTCAGACCGTGCGGAGTGCTGGTCTATCCGCTAGACTATATGAGCCCGAAGATTCCCGGCCCCGGCGACGTGGATCGGGGAGTCTTCGTCTCCGCGTTCAACGACGTCCTCTATAGCGGAGACGATGTCATCGAGGTGGGGACCAAGGCCTTTGAAGGCTGCAGCTTCATATAGCCACTCGGAAAAACACTCAAAAACGGGAAAAGCCATCGAGTTCACACAGAATTGAACTGCCCCAATTTGTGCGGACAGCACAAAAAGGCCACTGAGTAGGAAAAGAAAAATTAAGCAACGAACTGGCACCGCAACTCCAGCGGTGTCAGTTTTGTTTTGGTCTGAATACGCTGGTGGTTATAGAAGAAGATGTAATCGTCAATAAGGTTGCGAGCATCCTCAAAAGTAGCAAGCTTCTGCCGGTAGATGCATTCCGTTTTAAGAATAGAGAAGAAGTTTTCAGCCAAAGCATTGTCGTAAGGATTCCCACGTCTTGACATGGAAGGCGTAATACCGTATTCTTGAGTCAGCTTAAAGTACGCTGGTGAAGTATACTGAAAGCCTTGGTCACTGTGGAGCTGCAACTCTGCAGTGACCTTCTCATTTCTCTTGGCTGCGCGAATGGTATTAAGGACAAGATTTACCGTCTGTTCTGTTCCGGTCTTGTAGGCGACAATGCTGTTGTCGTAGAGGTCTCGGATTACAGAAAGGTAAAGGAATCCTTGCCCTGTGCGGATGTAAGAAATATCTGTTACCCACTTCTGGTTTGGCCGATCTGCGCCAAAGTTACGGTTGAGAAGATTCGGATAACGGTGGAGAGCTTCTCCATACTTCACATATCGTTTTCTTCTAACGACAGAAAGCAAACTATACTTATTCATCACTCGAAGCACTGTTTTAGGATTATAATGGATTCCGTGCCTTTCCAGCCAGATATGGACCCTGCGGTAGCCGTAGGTACTCCTACATTCAGCCTGGCATTCACGAATCTTCTCGACCAGAGGCAGATCCTTTGCCGGAACCTCCATTCGTTTTACATACCCATAGTAGCCGCTGCGAGAAACACTGAAAAAGCGACACATCTCGATAATGCTGTACTTTTCTCGGTGGTGGTAGATTACCTTGTATTTGACGCTGGTCTTCACTCCTTCCCGCTGAGCGAGAGAAAATCCCGCAGTAATTCGTTTTCCATCTTTAAGCGCTGGTTCTCCTTTTCATAATCTTCTATTGTTTTGTTCTTCTTTGAGCGGCCTTTTGGTAAAGGGACCGCTTGCCGGAGCTTAGTCTCTGGCCGTAGTCCGCACCAACTTTGTATTGAATAACGACTGACTCCATATTTCCGGCTCAACTCCCTTTGACTGCTTCCTTCTTTCAACTCTTTTACAATCGCTTCCCGCATTCCTGCTGGATATTTCTTCATTCCTTTTTTGCCCGACATACAAACACCCCCCTGATGTAGCTATTCTCCTACATCAGGGGGCTTTTGTCTATTGTCCGTTTTTACTGGTTCGGTTCAGTTTGGACGTCTTTTTTTCTTCGGGCGCTGCCTCTTTCGCGGGGGCCTGGTTCAGACCGAGCGTGCGCTCCACCGGCAGGGTGAACGCAATGCCGTGGCTCTCCCGGTCAAGGCCGGCGGAATCGTAGATCGAGCGCAGCACGGCGTCTTTGATTTCCGCAGGGACCAGAAGCATCACGATCTCCTTTTCCGGCTGGATCTTGATGTTGAAGAGCTCCTCCGCCGCGCGTCCGGCGGTGCCCCGCCCCTTCAGAATGGTGCCGCCACCCGCGCCGGCTTTCCTGGCTGCGGTCATCACGGTCTCGGAAAATCCTGCGTTGATCACGCAGAACACAAGTTCATAGCTTTGCTCCATCTCATTCATCCTCCTTCACCAACCTCCGTTCGTTGCTCAAAAAGGCGTAACTCAACTTCCCGATCACGCTGGAGAGCGGGACCGTAAACGCGATCCCCGTGTTGCGATTGACGGTGACAAAGCGCTCCTCGAGCGCCTGGAAGATCTCGTCCAGCCGGTCCTCGCGCACGATGCTGAAGATCACACTCCGCAGGTTGTCCTTCAGACCGAGGAATTCCACAAGGTCGTCGCGCGCCGTCCCGGTGCCGACGACACAGATCTGCAGGTTCGCGTCAAAGGTCTGGAGATAATCCGAAAAAAAGGTGCCCTTGCCCTTCTGGACGACCGTCACCAGCAGCATCAGCCGATGCGGCGAGAGGCTGCCGCCCTCCGGGAGATCACTTCGCTTAGCCTGGGCGTACTCTGCCATGGCGGATCCTCCTCATCGAAAATAAATGATCTGCGCGTCATCCGCGGACAGGATCCTGCGGATGGCGGCCTTTTCCCGCATGAACGCGGACACGACGGAGCGGAAGCCCAGGGCCTGGATGGTGATGAGCGGCGTCATCGCCACCAGGGCGACTACGCCGAAGGCGAAATCGAGCACTGCGTCCGCGCCGCGCAGGGTGACGCAGGCGCCGATCGTCATCGGCAGGATAAAGCTGCTCGTCAGCGGTCCGCTGGCCACGCCGCCCGAGTCGAAAGCGATGGCGGTATAGAGCTTCGGAACGAAGAACGAAAGGCCGAGGGACAGCAGATAGCCGGGGATCAGGTAGTAGAGCATGGAGAAGCCCAGGATCAGGCGCAGGATGGAAAGACCGATGGACAGGCCCACGCCGAGGGAGAGCGCAATGCGCATCTGGCGCCGCTTCACGGTCCCGTAGGTGACGTCCTCCACCTGCTGGGTGAGCACGTGGATCGCGGGCTCCGCCAGGACGACCACCATGCCGATGATGAAGGCGAAGACCAGCAGCGCGTGCTCGCTGTATGCGGCCATCGACCGCCCCATGCTGTAGCCGACGGGCATGAAGCCCACGGAGACGGCGGTCAGGAAGATCACCAGCCCCACAAAGGAAAACAGAAGCCCGAACAGGATCTGCACCAGCTTCTGATCCGGCAGATGCAGGACAAGGATCTGCAGCACCGCGAAAAAGGCCGTCATGAGAAACAGGGATTTGGCGACCTCCCAGGCGGTATGGCCCAGCAGCCCCCAGAAGGCGGGGCTGAAGCCCGCCTGCAGAGAATAGTCCGGGAGGGGATAGCGGATCGCGCCGCTTCCCGCGCCGAGGCTGAGCAGGAGCACCGCCAGGACCGGCCCGACGGAGCAGAGCGCGATCAGGCCGAAGCTGTTCTGCCCCGCGTCGCGCCCGCCGACGGTCTGCGCAATGCCGATGCCGAGGGCCATGATGAAGGGGACCGTGATCGGCCCGGTGGTGACGCCGCCGGAATCAAAGGCGAGCGGGAGATAGGACTGCCTGCCCGAGGAGATCAGCAGCGCGGAGAACGCGAAGAGCAGCATGTAGAAAAACAGCAGCAGCGCGGTGAGGTCCGTCCCGGTCAGGATGCGCACGATCGCCATCCCCAGGAACAGCCCGACCCCGATGCCGACTGTGAGGATGAGCAGCGTGGGAGAAATGACGGCGCCGACCTGCCCGGCCAGAACGGAGAGATCCGGCTCCGCGACGGTGATCAGCACGCCCATCAGAAAGCAGACGGCCACAAGAATGGCGAGGCGCCTTGACTTTGTCAGGCCCACGCCGATCTGACGCCCCATCGGCGTCATCGCAAGATCCGCGCCCAGGTTGAACAGCCCGATGCCCACGGCCAGAAACAGTGCGCTGACCGCAAACACTGCCCGCTCCAGCCAGGAAAAGGGCGCAAGCGGCGTAAAGGAGACAATCAGAACCAGCGCCGCCGCCGGGATCACGGAGGTCAGGGCCTCCCAGAGCTTTGCCTTCAACGCCTTTTTCATCTCATCCCTCCCCATCAGACGAAAAGTATATCAGCAATCCCTGAAAATGGCAAGGATTTATGGCGGATTTCAGGGCTTCCCGCGAGGTTTGGAATCGTCAGACGCGGGCGCTGTGCGAGGATAGAGGAAAACCGGGTACAAAGCGCCGTCCCGAAGCCGCGGAAGCGGCTTCGGGACGGCGCTTTGGTTGTACGGCGGCTTACAGTGTCGCCGCCATGATGGCCTTGATGGTGTGCATGCGGTTTTCCGACTCGTCGAAGACGATGGACTGCGGCCCCTCGAAGACCTCGTTCGTGACCTCCATGCTGGTCAGGCCGAACTTCTCGTAGACGACGACGGCGTTCTCGGTCTCCAGATCGTGATAGGAGGGCAGGCAGTGCATGAAGCGGCACTGCTCGCCGGCGGCGTCCATCAGCGCCTGGTTGACCTGATAGGGGAGCAGGTCGTGGATGCGCTCGGCCCACACGTCCTCCGGCTCGCCCATGGAGACCCAGACGTCCGTGTAGATCACGTCCGCGCCCTTCACGGCCTTGAGGGGATCGGTCTCAAACTCCAGGGTCGCCCCAGTCTCGGCGGCGATGGCCTGGCACTTTGCAGTGAGCTCCGCATTGGGGAAGTATTTCTCCGGCGCGCAGGCGACGAAATGCATGCCCATCTTGGCGCAGCCGACCATCAGGGAGTCGCCCATGTTGAAGCGCGCGTCGCCCACGAAGACGAGCTTTTTGCCCTTGATGGAGCCGAAGTGCTCCTGAATCGTCATCAGGTCCGCCAGCACCTGTGTGGGATGAAACTCATTGGTCAGGCCGTTCCAAACCGGGACGCCCGCATACTTCGCCAGCGCCTCCACGCGCTCCTGCCCGAAGCCGCGGTACTCGATCCCGTCGAAGATGCGGCCCAGGACGCGCGCGGTGTCCGCGATGCTCTCCTTCTTGCCGAGCTGCGAGGACCTGGGGTCGAGGTACACCGGGCGGATGCCCAGATCCGAGGCTGCGACCTCAAAGCTGCAGAGAGTGCGGGTGCTCGTTTTCTCGAAGATCAGGGCGATGTTCTTGCCCTCGTGCATGTTGTGCGGGATCCCCGCCTTCTTCTGCGCCTTGAGCTTTGCCGACAGGTCCAGCAGAGTGGAGATCTCCTCCGGCGTGTAGTCGAGCAGCGTCAGAAAATTCCTGCCTTTGAAATTCATTTCGTTTCCTCCTTACACACAGGCCGCCTTGATGATAGCGACAGCCTTGTTTAATACTTCCATGGGGATATTCAAAGCCGGCAGCAGCCGGACCTTATCCTTTGCCGTCAGGCACAAAACGCCCTGCTCCATGCAGGCCTTGACCACCTCGCCGGCGGGCTTTGCGGTCTTGATGCCGATCATGAGGCCCAGACCGCTGACGGACTCCACGCCCGGCGCGCCCGAGAGGGCCTCGAACACGCAGGCGCTCTTCGCGGCGACCTCCGCGAGGAAGGCCTCGTCGATACGGCCCAGGACGCTCAGCGCCCCCGCGCAGCAGACGGGGTTGCCGCCGAAGGTGGAGCCGTGGTCGCCGTTTCCGAGCACATACTGCACCTTCTCTCCCAGGAGCGTCGCGCCGAGAGGCAGACCGCCGCCCAGGCCCTTCGCCGTGGACACGATGTCCGGCAGGATGCCGTAGTGCATGTAGGCGTAGAGCTTGCCGGTGCGGCCGTTTCCGGTCTGCACCTCGTCGACGATGAGCAGGATGTCCTCCGCGGCGCAGAACTCCGCCACGGCCTGGACAAAGCCGCTCTCCAGCTGAATCACGCCGCCCTCGCCCTGGATGCACTCGATCATGACGGCCGCCGCCTTGTTTTCCAGGGCCAGCGTCTTCACATCCTCGAGGTTTCCGGCCTCGGCGTACACGAAGCCGGGCGTCAGCGGCTGGAACAGCTCGTGGTAGTGCTCCTGCCCGGTGGCGGCGAGAGTGGTGAGGGTGCGGCCGTGGAAGCTGTTTTTGAGCGTCACGATCGTGGAATACTCCGCGCCCTTCTTCTCCGCGGCGTACTTGCGCGCGGCCTTGATGGCGCACTCGTTGGCCTCCGCGCCGGAGTTGCAGAAGAAGACCTTCTTCATGCCGCTCTTTTCGCACAGCAGCTGCGCGAGTCTGGCGCAGGGCTCGGTGTAGTAGAGATTGGACATGTGCTGCACCAGGCCGAGCTGGGCGCTGACGGCCTCGCGCCACTGGGGATCGGCGATGCCGAAGGCGGTCACGCCGATGCCGCTGCCCATGTCGATGTACTCCCTGCCGGTCTCGTCATAGACCAGCGAGCCCTTGCCCGAGACGATCTGCACCGGGAAGCGCGCGTAGGTCCCGGCTACGTATTCCTTGTCTAAGGCTTTGATATCCATCATGTCTTCTCCTCTCCGATGACCATGGTTCCCGCGCCCTCGTCCGTCAGGATCTCCATCAGGATGGAGTGGGGGACGCGTCCGTCCATTATGATGGCGCTGTCCACGCCGCGGTGGATGGCGTCGATGCAGCACTCCACCTTGGGGATCATGCCGCCCGCGATCACCTGTTGCTCAAAGAGCTGCACCGCCTCGTCGATCGAGAGCTGCGGGATCAGCGTGGAGGGGTCGTTTTTGTCCCGCAGCACGCCCGCGATATCCGTCATCATGATCAGCCTCTCCGCGCCGAGAGCCCCGGCGATGAAGGCGGCGGCGGTGTCGCCGTTGATGTTGTAGATGTTGCCCTCCTCGTCGCAGCCCACAGTGGAGATCACCGGGATATAGCCCTTTTCGAGCAGGTCCAGCACGGGCTGGATGTTCACCTTCGTGATGCTGCCGACAAAGCCGAGCTGCGGATTTTTCATCTTGGCCTCGATGAGCCGGCCGTCCATCCCGGAGATGCCCATGGCCTTGCCGCCCTTCATCTCCAGGAGCGTGACCAGGGTCTTGTTGACCTTCCCGGCCAGCACCATCTGCACGATGTCCACGGTCTCCTTGTCGGTGACGCGCAGGCCGTCGACAAAGCTGGGCTGCTTGCCGAGCCTCGCCATGAGCTCCGTGATCTCCGGGCCGCCGCCGTGCACCAGCACGACGCGCACGCCCACCAGCCACAGCAGGACGATGTCCTCCATCACCTGCTCGCGCAGCTGCTCGCTGACCATGGCGTTGCCGCCGTATTTGACTACGACGATGCGCCCGTTGTAGCGCCGGATGTAGGGCAGGGCCTCGGTGAGCACCTGCGCCCGCTCGGCGTTGGAAAACTGTACTGTGTCCATCTGCACCCCTCTCATGTCCGGTACGAGCCGTTGATCTTCACGTAGTCGTAGGTCAGGTCGCAGCCCCAGGCCGTGGCGGCGGCGGAGCCGTCGCCCAGGGAGACCAGGATCTCGATCTCCTCCTGCTTGAGGATCTCAAGGGCGAGCTCCTCGGAGAAATCCACGCCCGCGCCGTCGCGGCAGACCTCGACGCAGCCGGCGGCGGAGCGGAAGGCCACGCCGACCTTATCCACGTCCACGCTCGCGCCGCTGTAGCCGATGGCACAGAGCACACGGCCCCAGTTGGCGTCGGCGCCGAACATGGCGGCCTTGGTCAGGCTCGAGCAGACCACGCTCTTGGCGACGGTTTTGGCCGCCGTCTCGTCCTTTGCCCCGGTCACGCTGCACTCGAGCAGCTTCGTCGCGCCCTCGCCGTCGCCGGCGATGGCCCGGCAGAGGGCGATGTTGACGCTGTTGAGCGCCTGCATGAAGACGGCAAAGTCCTCGCCCTCGGCGCAGATCTCCTCGTTGCCGGCCAGACCGTTTGCGAGGATGGACACCATGTCGTTGGTGGAGGTGTCGCCGTCGATGCTGATCATGTTGAAGGTGTTCTGGATATCGCCCGAGAGGGCCTTCTGCAGCATCCCGGCGGAGATGGCCGCGTCCGTGGTCAGGAAGACCAGCATGGTGGCCATGTTCGGGTGGATCATGCCGCTGCCCTTGGCGATGCCGCCCAGGCGGCAGGGCTTGCCGCCGAGCGTGAACTCCACCGCGACCTCCTTGGCCTTCGTGTCCGTGGTCATGATGGCGGCGCAGGCGTCCATGCTGCCCGTCGCGGACAGGCCCGCCGCCAGCGCGCCGACGGCCCCGGCGATCGGCGTGATGTCCAGCTTCTGCCCGATCACGCCCGTGGAGGCCACGATCACGTCCTCCGCCCGGATGCCGAGGGCCTGCGCGGCGAGCGCACTCATCTGCTCGGCGATCTCGATGCCGTTCGAGTTGCAGGTGTTGGCGTTGCCGCTGTTGCAGATGACCGCCTGCGCCACGCCGTTTTGCAGATGCCTCTTCGTCACCGTGAGGGGCGCGCCCTTGACGAGGTTGGTCGTGTAGACCGCGGCGGCCGCGGCCGGGACGCTGCTGAAGATCAGCGCCAGATCCTTTTTGTCGTGGTTGCGGCGGATGCCGCAGTGCAGCCCCGACGCCGTAAAGCCCTTCGCGGCGCAGACGCCGCCGCTGACGGTTTTGATCATCGTCTCCCTCCCTGTGTCAGAGAACCAGACCCGCGGTCTCGTCCAGACCCAGCAGGAGGTTCATGTTCTGGATCGCGGCGCCCGAGGCGCCCTTGCCCAGATTGTCGAAGCGTGAGATCAGCAGGATGCGGTCCGCGTTTCCCGCCACCGTGATCTCCATGTCGTCCCGCCCGGAGAGGGCGTTGCCGGCGAGCAGGCCCTCGGTGCAGGGCTCATAGTGTACGATGGAGCTGTGATAGCAGTCCTGATAGAGCGCGACGACGTCCTCGACGCTGCCCTTCAGGTCCTTTCGAAACAGCGGCACCGTCACGGCCATGCCGCTGTAGTAATCCGCCACGATGGGGCAGAACACCGGCGCCGTCTCCAACGCGCAGATCTTCACCATCTCTTTCAGGTGCTTGTGCTCCTGCGTCAGGCCGTACTGCCGCGGGGAATCCAGCGCGCTGGCGCGGCCCTCGCCCTCATACTCGGCGATCATGCCCTTGCCGCCGCCGGAGTAGCCGGTGACGGAAAAGCAGCTGAGCGCCGTGTCGGGCGCGATCAGGCCCTCGCGCACCAGGGGCTCCACCAGCGAGATGAAGCCGCTGGCGTGGCAGCCGGGGTTGGCGATGCGCTTGCTCGCGGCGATCTTTTCCCGCCTCCCGGCGAGCTCCGCAAAGCCGTATTCCCAGCCCTCCGCGGTGCGGTGCGCGGTGGAGGTGTCGATCACGGCGGCGTCGCCGTGCACGAGCGCCGCCGCCTCGACAGCCGCCGCGTCCGGCAGGCAGAAGAAGGCGATGTCGGCGGCGTTGATGGCCTCCTCGCGGGCTTTGGGGTCCTTGCGCAGTTCCGCCGGAAGATGGAGCAGCTCCAGCCCCTCCCGGCCGGAGAGCCGCTCGCGGATGCGCAGGCCGGTGGTCCCGGCGCTGCCGTCAATGAAGATCTTTGTCATGGCTCAGTTGTTCCCTCACAAATGCGATTTGCTTTTCCACGGAGGCAAGCGATGTGCCGCCCTCGGAAATGCGCTTTTCCATGCAGGCTCTCAGGTCGATAGCCGCATAGAGATCCGCCTCAAACAGGGGGCTGAAGCTCCGGTACTCCTCCAGCGGCAGGCTCTCGAGCACCTGTCCCTCCTGCATGCACCTGGCTACGATCTGCCCGGAGAGCTTGTAGGCGCTGCGAAAGGGCATTCCCTTTTTCACCAGGTAGTCGGCCAGGTCCGTGGCGTTGATGAAGCCGGTCTGGGCGGCCAGGTACATCCTGTCCGTGCGCACCGTCATCGTTTTGAGCATGGGGGCGAGGATCGCAAGACACATCTTCACCGTGTCCACCGCGTCAAAGACGCCCTCCTTGTCCTCCTGCATATCCTTGTTGTAGGCCAGCGGCAGGCCCTTGAGCGTGGTGAGCAGGCCCATCAGCGCCCCGTAGACCCGCCCGGTCTTGCCGCGCACCAGCTCCGCCATGTCGGGGTTCCGCTTCTGGGGCATGATGGAGGAGCCGGTGGTGTAGGCGTCCGACAGGGAGATGAACTGGAACTCCCAGCTGCTCCAGAGCACGAGCTCTTCCGACAGCCGCGACAGGTGCATCATCAAAATCGAGAGCGCCCCCAGCAGCTCCAGGCAGAAATCCCGGTCGGAGACGCCGTCCATGCTGTTGAGGCAGACGCCCCCGAAGCCGAGGAGCGAGGCCTCCAGAGCGCGGTCGGTGTCATAGGTGGTGCCGGCGAGCGCGCAGCTGCCGATGGGGGAGACGTTCATGCGCGCCGCGCAGTCGTCGAGTCTCCCGAGGTCCCGCAGCAGCATCATGGCGTAGGCCATCAGATGATGGGCGAAGCTCACGGGCTGGGCCCGCTGCAGATGCGTGTAGCCCGGCAGGAGGGCGGCCTTGTTCGCCTCGGCCTGCTCGGTGAGCGCCGCGAGCAGCGCCTCGATGAGCGCCTTGAGCTCCCCGCACTGCTCGCGCAGGTACATGCGCATGTCCAGCGCCACCTGGTCGTTGCGGCTTCTGGCGGTGTGCAGCTTTTTGCCCAGCTCGCCGATGCGCGCCGTCAGCTCCTGCTCCACGAACATGTGGATGTCCTCCGCGCCGGGGTCGATCTTCAGCGTGCCCGCGTCCAGATCCGCCAGAATGGAGGCAAGCCCCTCCGTGAGCGCCTGCGCCTCCGCCTCGCTGAGGATGCCCCGCGCCGCGAGCATCGCCGCGTGGGCCATGCTGCCCCGGATATCCTGCCGGTACAGGCTGCAGTCAAAGCGGATGGAGGATTTGAAATCGTCCGCCAGTGAATCTGTCGCGCCGGCGGTCAGACCGGCCCACATCTTTT
>Ga0079305_1001528_pt1 | contig 29087 bp, 32 predicted proteins | sample LMS_cellobiose_e_FD_79183 | JGI IMG/M metagenome (GOLD analysis project Ga0079305, IMG submission 79183) | Rumen-fistulated moose microbial communities from Alaska, USA - LMS_cellobiose_enrichment | ecosystem: Host-associated > Mammals > Digestive system > Stomach > Rumen fluid ... | reverse complement strand
GCCACCTGGCGCAAGCTGCCGTTCAAAGAGCGCTGTTTTCAGACCTGCTTCCGCAAGATAACGGGCCGCTGTCAATGCTGACGGACCGGCACCGACGATGGCAACATCAACCGATAAACTGTTAAGAAGTTTTTGACTGTACTGATGAACGATCGCTGAAGACACAACATTTTCCAAAGACATGAAAAATTCCTTTCACAAAAGAATTTTCAGATAAGCCGCACAAGAAAGATTCGGCTTTTTCAGAGCGAAAAAGAAAATATATCATCTTCATCCTTTCCTACGTCGGCATTATCCGAATCAGGTAATACGGGTATGATCTCAGCCTCATTACACTTGAAGCACCCCAAAATTGACAAGGCACCAAACAGAAATCGCCTTGCAATATTCAAAAACATAATAATGGCAATTTTTATAATATCAAGGGGGCATCTCCGAAATTCCCGAAATTTTACCCCACAAATTTTTTCTTCAACTCTTCAATAATACATTACCTGTCCGCATTAACAAAAACTTCCTCCGTAAAACTCAGAAAACATGAAATCGCGGGAACTCCGACAAAAAAGTTCCGTAACCCGAAAATTCAGACTCCGGAACAATCTCATGTTTATAGAAGATGATGTTTATGGAAGGATCGTGATTTTTTTGACGGTACCGCTTCCTGTTCCTCCCCGCGGCGGTACTTCGGGATATTGCGGATTCAGACTGAGCTGCACCTCTTTAACCAGCTTTTCCGGTTGAGGATACGGTTTCCCATTTCTGTCACGAATGTTCCTGAGCTCCAGATTCTCAACCACACAGGAGGAATCGCTCATAAAAATTTCAATCGGGGTCAGCAGATTTCCATCTTTGTCCCGTTCATTGACCCGAAACGCGGCGCTTTCCGGTCCAACGTAAAAAATACAGGGATGCCCGTTCTCGCAATCGGACGCAATCGTCAGATTCTCAAAGGTAATATTCTTTACCTGAGACAGAATGCTGAAGGGAGCCGAAGCGCCATAAAAATCAGTGGTCCAGTCCTTTCGGTAAGTTCCGGTCAGCTCCGTTTGAATATTATCAAAATAAACATTATCGATGGTTCCCAGCCGACAGGAATTCTGAGCTCCGGCGGGCGATTGAGCGTATAGTTTGAAATAATTAAAACCGGTAATGTTTCTGATGACAATATTTTGAATCGGACAGTCAATCGTCTTACCGTCCGGATATTCCAGCACACCGGCCAGCAATCGAATATCTTTCAGGGAACCGCGAATGGACTGGCAATCCTGAACAAGGACCCGGTTGATCGGCCCGAGAGCCGGTCCGCTTTGCGGCCAATCCCACGCATTAAGCGCGATACAGTCATCGCCTGTCCGAATACAATCCAGTTTCTGAATGACCGCCCGGTCCAGAGGTCCGTTCACATGAACCCCGTCACAGTTGGTTTCAACGGAAATATCAGAAATAAAAATGTTTCTGGCATTGGAAACATGAATCGCAAACGGCGCCCCTTTTTCGACGGTCAATTTTGTAATCGAAAGATCGGCGACATTGGAAAACAACAGAACCCCCGCAGATCCGGGAATACTTTGTTCGGCGTCTGAGGCTCCGTAAACTTCGTTCCGCTCGGTACTTTCCTGAGACCAGATACCTCCGGTTATCGTCAGACCGCAATCACGGCTTGAGTCGTCATCAAGATAAACAGGACGAATCCGACCGGGCAACATGTGACGATTGCGAACCAGACAGGTGCGCAACGTCGGAATGGCATAAATCCGGGCTTCGGGATCCGCCTGAATCACACAACCGGAATCCATCTGGATGGGAGCGTCAATATAATAAATCTCCTCTGACTTCGGGAGATAAACTCCATGATGCTCGTCCAGCGCCGCCTGAATGGCCGCCCGCCAGACGGTATAGTTTTTACCGTCAATGGTAACGGTACTGTTCAAAGACGAGTAATCCCAAACGTTTGGAAGTTGGGAAACATCCGGATAATGAATCAGACTTTGCAGATCATTCACAATTTCATCTTTGGAAAGTCGCCCGGGTTCTGCCGTCGCCACATTAGCCCAGATAGTCATTGCCAGCAATCCGGAAATTAAACAAAGGATGGGATGGTATTTCATAACGGTAATCTTTTCAATAAAACAGTGTTATTACTAATATGAACAACGTTAGTCCTGATATAAACAGATAACAAATGAAGATTGGAACACGGCTTTCAATGCTGATCAAAAACCGGCGCCGGTAACGACAACGGAAATGACCGTGGAAAATGACCGTGGATTTGGTTTTGGACTATTTGAAATTTTGTTACAAATGGGAATCAAACCGGAGCAAATTGACGGGGCTTTGAATAACATTCTGGATTTCATTGTTGAAAATTACAAACATCAATCAAAAGAAGCGGTTCAATTTTTTGAGCGTTACAAACGTTTGGAAGATGACGTAATCCGGGAAAACATAAAGACTTCCGGCGTTCGTTTGGAAAAATCGTCCTACATGGAAAGTCAACGCAAGTTGGCAAACAGCTTTCATGAAATCATGGAAGTTATGTCAAAACTTCCGAAATTCTAACTTGTGCCAAAAAATAAAAAAGGGTTTTTGAATCAATCAAAAACCCTATCTAATGGGCGGTACGGGACTCGAACAACGCTATAAATAGTATAGCGTTCAAAAAATGGTGCTAAAGTTGGTCCTAGCCGGTTTTATTAGGGGTTTTTGATTTTCAAAATTATCTCGGCCCCCCCCACTTTTTGCAAGCGTCGATCACGTATGACGTTAGCGACCTGTAGCCGTAATCCCTCGCAAGCGTTCGGATTGTCACTAAGTCTGAAGCAGTAATGCGAATGTGTAAGCACTCGGAAGCTTTATCAGAAATACGATACGGATCTTTTTTGATCCGTTCCTCCTGTTTTTTGTTTCTTGTCTTTTGCTGCATTTTTGCTCCTACTTGTTTTTTGTTTTCATTTTCGTGACGTCACGAAAATGGTCTCATTTAATCCATGTAACCATAGTATACTATATTGTTAATACATTGTTAATACATTGATAATACTTTTTTATATTTTTTTCTAAAATTTTTTAAAAAAAATATTTTTGCCCGCTCGCGCTAACTTAAAATAACTCAAAAAAATAGCGACAAAACGTCGTTTGTGCCGTTCTTTTATTACTATCTGTCCCGTTAATCTATTTGTTATAATTTGACTTTTCGTTATAACTTTTGTATAATATCTACAGATGTAAAAATAAATTTTTCTTATAATCGCCGGCGGATCTGTTTTTTTGAAGCCGTACCCCCGGGGGGGTAGGTACTGATTTTTTGCCGCCCCTCCTACTGCGTATGATGCCATCATAAAAAGTAGTTTTGTTTGTTTATTTTTTTTCATCCGGGGCGGTTGAAAAAATAAAAAAAAATGTCAGCGAAAAAAATAAAAAAAACAACGCGATCAATTCAAAAAAAAAGTTGGAAAGAAAGCCGTAAAAAAATCGGCGGGAAAAAGCGGTCAAAAAAATAATAAAGACAATCAGATAATTACGGATATCGTTGACAAACTGGTTGAGGGACAAACGGCGGACATAGTGACGGAGTGGCTGTGAGTGAGGGGTATTCCGAAGCGGCGGCATCGGAGTTAATTGACGTGTACACCGACGAGGGTATCACGGGCACCAGTACCAAACGCCGTGAGGGCTTTAAGCAGATGATCGCAGATGTGCTGGCCGGTAGGATCGCTGTACTACGTCTTTGATACGGGTAGCAACGGCATAGTGGAGAGGGCTCGTTTTTGGGGCAAAAAGGGCTCGTTCGAGCCTTCATGTGAAGTCGGGTATGGACCCGGCTTTTTCTTTTGCTTACGATATTGACATATGCCAATAATAGCGTTATAGTACAGTACAGTTATTGGCATATGACAGAAAGGAGACGCTATGCCGAGGCCAAAGCAATGCAGACGTATCTGCGGATACCCTGACTATTGGAGTTTTATACCGGAAGGATTAGAAAATCCAGATACCATTGTTTTTACGCTGGATGAATATGAAGCAGTTCGTCTGATAGACTATCAGAAGTTGACACAAGAAGAATGCGCCGCTGCAATGGAAGTCTCTCGTGCAACCGTTACTAACATTTACGAAAGCGCTCGATTTAAGATTGCAGAAGCACTTGTGAATGGGAAGCGTATCCGTATCACTGGAGGTTCATATCGGATTGATTCTATTCCAGCCTCTGCAAAGATCAATGAAAAAGGAGAAAATATCATGAGAATTGCTGTTACCTATGAACAAGAAATGGTCGGACAGCATTTTGGAAGAACAGAACAGTTTAAGTTTTACGACATATCCGATGGAGAGATAAAATCTACACAGATTATTGACACAAATGGAACGGGTCACGGAGCACTTGCCGGTTTCTTGCGTGCTGCCGAAGTGGAAACTTTGATTTGCGGAGGCATCGGAATGGGCGCGAGAATGGCTTTGGAAGACATTGGAATTAGGCTCTTGCCCGGCGTTAAAGGAAATGCTGATAATGCCGTTAAGGACTATCTTGCAGGAAACCTATTATTTGATCCTGATACCACCTGTCACCACCATGATCACGAACACGGAGAAGAGAATGGCTGCCACCACGAGCACGGTTGTGGAGAGCATGGTTGCCACTAAGCATAAGGAGTAAGCCCTATGGCATCAAAGAATTATGCTGAAGTAAATTGGAAACGGTGCGTTTCATGCGGAGCATGCACTCATGAATGCCCAAAGGGAGCTATTCATGTTTGGAAAGGATGCTATGCGATTGTAGATTCGGCACTTTGCGTCGGTTGTGGCAAATGTCAGCGTATTTGCCCTGCCAACTGTATCGAAGTTAAGCCGAGGGAGGTAGTTACATGACGAAGAAAAAACGCTGGTATGACTACCTCTGGATATGGTCAATTCTCTATTTCGCGTTAGGATTTTTTAATATTCTATTCGCTTGGTTGGGAATGATTGATTTTCTTTTGCCATTGTTCATTGCAATCTTTGGAGGCAACAAATTCTTTTGCAACCATCTTTGCGGTCGAGGGCAGCTGTTTACAGTATTGGGAAAACAGTGTAAATGCTCTCGTCAGAAACCAGCACCAGCTTGGATTTCTTCCAAGTGGTTTCGTTATGGCTTTCTGATCTTCTTCTTGATGATGTTTGCGAATATCATTCATCAGACATATCTTGTCTATGGTGGAACATCATCATTGAGAGAAGTTGTAAAGTTGTTTTGGACATTTCGTATCCCTTGGGGATGGGCTTATACAGCAGGTACGACAGCAGATTGGATTGTACAATTTAGTTTCGGTTTTTATAGCCTGATGTTAACATCGACACTTATCGGCCTGATCATGATGGTATTGTTTCGTCCGAGAACATGGTGTAGTTTCTGTCCGATGGGCTGCATGACACAGCTTATTTGCAAAGCAAAGAGCCACGGACAGCAGCCGGAATAATCCCTACAAGTAGAATCAGAAGGAAAAATAATGGCACAAACAATAGCGATGATTGTCGTATGCGTCGTTTTGGTCGTCACAGTCTGGTTAATTATAGCAGAAGTTAATAATCGAATAGGAAAAAACCTGATGAAGAAAAACCAGACAATGAAGAATAGAATTTTCAGGCAGAATCCGGGTTATCACATTTGATTGCCACCGTTTTGCCATTGATAAAGCCGTTGAGATTCAGCGGCGTTCGCAGGCGGATAATTTGCTCCAAAATCTGCCGCATTTTACTGTTAGTCAAGGAAACTTCGTTGAGGTGATCCACATCCCTGTTGTTCTCGTATAGAATCTGCTTCCAGTTCTGAATCAACGTCTCTTCGGTAGGATAATGAAGTACCTCCGGCAACCACCCATATTCGACTCTTGAAACAGCTTTGCTAAACATATTTGATTAGTTTCTTTGACTACAGTATTCCAGGTATTCTGATTACCCTAAAAACAAGGGCTATCTGACGGATTGTTGTCAAAACGTTGTCAGCAGAAATACATTTTCTACTGAAAACTCTGTCATATTACTGCTTATGATTATAGCACACATTACGCTTGCTGAATCCCAATTATCTTTGAGAACTGCGGAACATGTCTTGCTGCTTTGAGACCGTACTTTTTACGTTCCGTCTATAGACTCCTTAAGCATATATCATTCACTATTTCCATTCAAATGACTGGAATTCCAACCGCTTTTAAGTATTCGAAGGTCCTATCATAGTTTTCGGGCTTTCTAGTCAAATCCGAATCGCAGCCTTTCGGAATAAAGATGATAAAACCTTGCCGAGCACGTGTAAGTAAAACCCTATATGCGTTCTTCATATAAAGTATATTTTCCTCATTCTTAATCAGTACCCAATCTGGTGGGCTTTTTCGTGTGCTCATCTGATAAGCCATCCATTTTCCATCTTCAACACGAAAATCTGCATCCCATCCAATAATCGCATAATCCAGTTCCAGCCCTTGTGTTTCAAACTCCGAAGCTACAGCTTCCAAAAAGCAACTGGACCTAATATCATTATCTGGATTAAGAAACCAGTTTTCTGGAGATATACTAGACCGATCATTTGCGTAAACAACCCCGTATGGTTTTAACCTCGCAGCGTTACTACTCGCAAATAGTCCATATCGCTCAGTCCCTCGAGCCATCTTTTTCACCCATGTCTTCGCGGTATTCAGGTCTCGAGTTATTCTTATCGGATACTTCTCAGCAAGTATTTTATAAGTCTCTCGGGCGGCATGCAAATCATTATCCAGTAGGTATTTGACCATCAAAGAGACATTTTCACTCCTAAATGAGCGTATTGAAGTTGATAGGTGAAGATCATTGTTCACCTTGACATTTAAGCCATCTATTAATGATTCCCATGTCCTTTCTCGAAGATACTCATTATCACGAAGATTATCTGCCGTATAAATATCCCAAGAAGAAAAGCGGCGCCGGAGAGCATCAAACCATTCGGGCATTCCAGCTTCTCCTTTATTAATTTCTTGGCCACCACCAACCAGGCAAACAATAACACCCCAATCATTAAGCCTGTCCATTGTGCTTATTAAGAATTCTGGCTCACTATAATTGAAGTTCCGTATACCCTTTTTCTTTTCCATAAAAGAGGATAATTCTTCTTTTGTCCAAGATCTCTGTGATTCGTCGAATATTGATATATGTTCTGTTGGTTTTCGTTCATTCCCAACATATTCATCGCGATAGTGATGAATTATCTGAATAAAGCTTTTTACTTCACGTCTGGCTTCTGTTTTGCTTATTCTACATCCGACTTCAGCTTCCCGACGTACCCTGTCTCTTGTCAGTGCTTCCTGTAAAACACTTACAAGTGGGAGGTTGCCAGACAAAAAAACTGCATGCTCTCCTTCTTCATTGTTGTGAAATTCACTGGCGAGATTTAATCCGATAAGTGTTTTCCCCGCGCCTGGGACACCTGTAATAAAAATGATAGATTTCCGGTTATTCTGTTTGCTATATGAAACAATGCTTTTTATTGCGTTGGATGTAACAGTGAGGTTATGCGCCTTGGCGTCACTCCTGCTGATTTCCGACACACTATGATTACTATAAAGAGCCTGTGCTGCCTCAATAATTGTTGGAGTCGGCATATAAGTAGACTCTTCCCATTTTCCGTAGTCAAAATCATTTTGCTTAAACAGCCTAACAGCCTCATCTACGACTGTTCTAATTGTATTTTTATTAGCACCTATCGGATGAAAAACATTATCTGGATACTTAACAAATTGGAAAGCCTGCGTCGGTGCTTCTGTTGGAACTGTAATTGGAATAATCATTAATTCTCTACAGTCCAGTTGGAAGTTTTTCAAATCTAAAGCATAGTCAAGAACTTGGTCATATGTGGCTTTTCGATATTCTGTATCACCTACTTTAAATTCCAATAGAAATACAATACCTTTATATAACAACACTGCATCCACACGCTTTCCCATCCGTGGAATCGTATACTCAATCAAAAGCCTTCCACTTGACAGGCCGGTCAATTGTGCTTTAAGAATCTCAATTTCCTGAATCCAGGAAAAGCGCTGGGTATCTGTTAGATCAAATGGATTATTTCTTGTTATTTTTCCAAAAATACTATTCGGGTCTTCTTCAAGAAACTCTTCAATTCTTCCAGAATAATAAGCTCGATTTGGCATTTAGCAGATCTCCAGTCAGTTTATAACTCTCGTAATTTATCACTAAGCATACTAAGTGTTTGCTCACGAACTCTTGGCTTTAATTCGCACTCCCAAACAGTGATTGTTTTCCAGCCAAGAGCCCCCAATTCATCTGTATTCTTTTTATCACGGATGGCTGTTTCATTTATTTTTTTCTGCCAGAACTCAATATTACTCTTAGGCCAAACAAAGTACTTACACCCTTCGTGTTTATGCCAAAAACACCCATTCACAAAGATAACGGTTTTATATTTGGGTAAGACAATATCTGGCTTTCCCGGAAGGCGTGTATCATTTTTAAGATACCTAAACCCTTGCGAAAAAAGATAATGCCGGACTATCTCTTCGGGCTTGGTGTTTTTTCCCTTTATACGGGACATATTGTAACTTCGTGTCTTTTTGTCATGCACATCCATTGCGTCTCCATTCCTTGAAATATCCTTTCAAAGCACAAGCAACGCTATAAGCCAAATGTACAGGAACAGCATTCCCAATTTGCTTATATGCTGCTGTTCTCCCCGGGATACCCTTTGTTGATTCAAAGTAATAATTATCCGGGAATGTTTGAAGCCTCGCAACCTCTCTTGGAGTTAATGAACGATTTTGCTTAATATCAGGATGGATATAATAATGTCCATCACGGGAAACATGCGCTACCACCGTTTGCGAATACGGTAATTCCTTTGCCACTACTTTAAAACGATCCAGAAATGCTGTTGTATTCTGATGAGTCCTAAGGGCATCCGGAAGGTTCTGATACTCAATCCTTGTCTTGTTTTTGTTCCAAGCTGATACTACGATCTTATAAATCTCCAGATCCTGTTGTGTATGCGGCCGGGCGATATGAAACGTAACTTCTTGTCGATCATAATCCTTGATCTTCATTTCATACAGGTAAGTCCCCTCGTAATGACGAGTTTTAACAGGGGTGTACGATCCTTCTCCCGCATAAAGCGATGGAAGATCTTCCAATACTTCTGCAACCTTAACATTAGGATAATTAACATGTGGAATCACCGGATAATAATCCTTTTCTCCGATTCCAAACTTGCCAATTAGAATTATTCTTTTTCTGTTCTGAAGTACACCATAATCCGAAGCATTCAGAACCTTATACTCAGTCGAGTATCCATATTCCGAAAACAACCTTTGCATGTTTTGAAAATGGAAACTCCCATCTTCATCTTTTGCCGATAGTAATCCGGTCACATTTTCAAACACAAAAAATCCAGGCTTATATTTTTTTAGAAATTCAGCATAAAGCTTATAAAGATAGTTTCTGCTATCTCCGATCATCTTGCTTTCTGAACGAGCGCGACCAACCAATGAATAGGCTTGGCATGGAGGACCGCCTACGATCAAATCAAGCTGATCTCCATTTAAAAGATAATCTATCTTTCCGAAGATTTCAGAAAGAGATTCTTCTGATATCTCGTAATTCAATACTGAATTCAGGATTTCTCCCGGTACAGCATCGTACAACTCATCTCTTGTTATCTCGCCTTTTAGATATCGATTATACACAGAAAGCATTCCATTAGCATTGAGCCAATGAAAAGCTGTTCTGGTTTTCAGTGTAAAGCATGCAGCCTTATCCATTTCAACATGTGCTATTGGCGTATAGTCTGCCTGGATAAATCCTTCTGACAAACCGCCTGCACCTGCAAACAAATCCAGATATTTAGGCACAGATACACCTCCTTAATCTGCTTATAAGCTTATTCCGGGAAGCCTTCAGTACGAGCACGGTTAAGCACCTGAAGAATCCGGGCACATTGTTTTTCACTTGGGAATTTCCCCATTTCCATTGCAATTGCTGTTCTTACAAAAGAGATTTCTGTGGCTGAAAATATACGATTTGTCATACCCCATTCGAGAAGATTTTTCCATTTCGGAACACCATATTCTGCGATTTGAATCATGGCAGATACATTATTACTGCGCTTCTGATCCTTTTTTGCAGCACGTTGATCTTCCTTTTCTTCCTCCTTTGTGGTAAGACTAGCCTCAAACGCTTTACTTAAAGGAACAGCAATCTCTTTTGCTTTCTTCCAGCACGCTTCTCGTTTGGCCCATTCAGTTACGTTCTGTACTTCACGGTTTGGTGAAACGAGGTGATTATACATTACCTCTGCAATTCTTCCAATCTGTATCTCCAGATCATGAGAAATGCTCTGATTGTTCCATATCGAACGGAAATCAAGAACCATATCCGGGTAGTTCTTCTCAATTGCATAAAAGAGATATGATAGTGTATACGTAACGACTTGGGCTTTATAACCCATTTCATACCATGATGCATGTTTTACGAGATCATCCGTCTTTTTAAAAAGAATATCCAGACAAACAACCTTTCTGAAAAACATCTCATTGAAGCTGGTTTCATCTTTCTCCCAGGCATCATTTGCCCATCCTGCAAATCTCACAAAATTCTTCTGGGCACCTTCACTTACCTGATGCGGAAGCCGTCGATATATGTTATAGAATTTCGCCAGATCTGTCTTTGTAAACATCTGGGCTTTCGGATTTTGCATCAGGAAGCGATCCTTTTCAGATTTGGTCATCCTCGCCTGTTCCTGCTTATATTGGCCTCTTGTCCTCTCGTAATACCAGTGGGTACCATACTGATTACCCATAACTGCAGGCGTTAAAACACGACGAGAATAATCTTCAATACGCACATGGAAAGCATGATTCGAGAAGAAATCTGCATCACTGACCTTGTTCTGCTTATTGGCATATTTTGCAATATTGGGGATGAGCTCCATTGCCTTCTCTGGTGTGACAACCGACAGCTTCATCGGAACATATATATCCCTAAACCCATTTGCCTTATCTTTATCATTTGTTATGGCAGCAGCAAGGGATGCCGTCGTCTGTCCGCCATTAACAATCTGCAGTGATGTTATTTCGGTTATATAGGGACAAAGATCCCCATATTCAATCTTAACTGAGTATGCCGTTGCTGCGATTCCATTATTATAGGCAAAGAACATACCCGGCCTGTTAAGGATAGTATTACGAATTTCTTTATTGATTTTACCCTTCGCAGACAAAAATGAACGAACATTACCCTCCAGTAATCGTCCACCGTATTTGATATACAGCTCTGCCAATACCCGGCCAGGTATAGTGCACAGATATGCTGTGTATTCCTCATTTACCCCGGCTTCAAGGCAAGGAATCCCATGCTCTGAGAAGTCCTTTAGATTGATGGTAATATCTTCCTTTCCAGACTTTGACTCCAGCAGAGCCTGTAAACGGGCAATATCCCAAATATGATATTCCACAATCGCTTCATTAATCATAGTATGAGCAATCTCACGAATACGAGAACTCATTACCATATCTGTAAGCAAGTAGAACTTTATCTTTGGGACACTTTGATACCGTTTGCTGATGTCGATCGCCAAACCGTATCCCGGGGAGCTTTCTTCTGCATACTGCTGTATAAAGCCGGATCTCGCTTCTTCGATAAAAGCACGTGCTCTTCTGAAATACAGCTCAGCATCAGTTGCGGTTAACGATTCCGGTTCAAGGCTGTCAGAGAAAGGACAGATTATGATGCTCAGGCAGTTTTCGAGCTCACTATAATAGTATCCATCGATCTGGATTCGCTTGTTATGCGGTCCGACACCTTCAAAAGCCAGCTGTTCATAGTCTTCAAATTCTTCGGCATCTACAAGAGCGTTAGCATATAATACGAAGAATTCTTCTCTCGGAGATGTTCCATTCATCGAAGCGTTGAAATGAACTTCATCCAGTATTCCCGTGCGGAATTCAGCCAGTTCCATTGTCTCAATCCTCTCTGTAAGTCTGTATCACCGGTAATGATAAAATGTACTCTGCCTTAATTACACTCGCAGGTAATTCAGATCTGCGAAGGCAAGGAAAATCATCTTTAACCAGATAACGCTGAATGTCTTTCACTTCAAAGCTATAGTCAGCATCCTCATATTCCGGTCTGGGATAATAGCCATATTTTAGCAGTGTGTTACTAAAACTTTCCTTTACTTCATCATTAAGAAGACGAGAAAGGAGCCTATAATAAACCATATTCAGATTGATGAGTCGCTCATTTGTCAAACTGGTTTTATCTGCAAAGACAACGATCAAATGCCCCTTACTCTCGGTATCTAGTTGCTCAATTGACGATACATTAACTGAGTCCCTTCCGGAAGATACAGTTTTAACTTCATACCAAGTATCCGCAATGATAAAATCCTGATGAGCCAACTGTGGGCCAGTCCAGGATAATGCAGCCTCTTCAGGGCCATATCGACTCATGAGTTCTGTATCCAGAATGTACATTTCTCCGAGAAGCCCCTTTATTTCTTCAGCAGAAAGAAGCCCGCCCTTTGAATTTGCAAGCATCTTCTTCCATTCATGATAACGAAGAACAACAAATTGAGCAGCGCGATCTTTATTCCGTATGTTTCTCGAAGAATCAATAATATCCCCGCAAAACAAGACAAACATATCTTGATACTGTCTGTCTATTAACGCCAAGGAGATAGTCCAGCGGCCATCTTTCCTTAGTCCTATCTTGCCATAGATCATTTTTGACGACTCTAAATGATTCGGCCTAGTATTACAAACCAAAAGAAGAGTCCATCTTGCCATATCATCCAGGCCTATGTACAAATCCAGTGGATGTGTTTCATCTACTCGTTGATATACGTCCACCCCGTGGATGGATTCAAATCTTTCTTTCAGATTATCCATTTTCATTCCTCCGGAATGGTTTCATCAACCTCGTAAAAATCATCATCGTCAGTAGCACCAGACAGTTCAAACCATCGTCGTTTATTGACCTTAAGTTTGATTACTTTATGTTTTTTTCCTGAAATATAGGGAATCCCTATGCTTAAGCCAATAATAGAAAAATCAATAGACTCCATGATTTTCTGTTTAGACTCATCTATTGGAGTTCCTTCTTTCTGCGGATATGATAAACGGATCGGATAAATGACCATCAAAGGGTTCCTGGGCTTACCGGTATTAAAGTAAAAGTCTTCGCTTAACCCTTTTCCGGCTGGCTGTCCATTTTCCATAGCTTCAACAAGCTTTGGCGATAATCCTCCCTTTGCCAAGTTTCTACTCCCAAGTCGGGAATTCTTGCCTGACATTTGTAAAGCCTTAGAATCCTTTTTGTATGTGAATCCACGAATCACAGGAGGAATATCATAGCCGGCAAGCGATTCCGGAGCTGTAGAGCTAAAACCATTTGCAATAAGGATATCCCACTTATCCATAATGCCCTGGTCATCATTGTTGATCATGTTGCATATTTCGGGAATATTAAAATCAATATTCAGGCGATGCGCAGAATAATCTTGCAGAAAATCAAGTATTTCTTCTTTCTGGACACTGAGGAATTGATAGTTTTTTAAGGCTAAATCAGGATCATTGCGTTTAACCTGATACTTTGTCTGCAAAGTTCTTATAAAACCCTCCGTTAATTCACGGTTTCTCTGGAGTTCGTCCTTGGAACTATGTAAGTACCGCGTTTCAACGACTTCTCCACTAAAGTTGACAACAGCCTCATAATCTTTAGCGGTTCGCATTTTGTTGCCTGCAGTTACAAAAAGTCCCGGGATATCGGAGCGTACAGCAAGACCGAAATCTTTTGGCGTCATATCTTCATTTTGCATACGTTTTACTTCTTCCCGAAGCTTATCCGTTGCCATTGAAATATAACTATACCAGGCCATGGATTCATCAGGCATCCATACCTTGCAGAGATCTCTGTATTTTCCCCGATACCCAAACCATCGGCCCATCTGCATAAGAGTGTCGTACATAGAAGAATTACGATAGAAATAGCTTGTACTCAATCCTTCTAATGTCAGACCTCTGGACAGACTTAAACCACCAACTGCTATCAGTCTCAGTCCATCATTTGGCTCTTTCTCATAGTCTTCATAGTTCAGCTTCTTAGATGCATTACCTCCGTTAACTGCACGTACCACTATCTCCGCAATAGAAGGATACAGGTTGTCTTGAATCTGCTCCCAGGAGAAATGCTTCAAATCATTAAACTGGGGGTCAGAAGCATTCTGTGAAAAGAATTTATCAAAAACGTTTTTTATCATCCGTATGGATTCTATTCTTAATCCTTCCTGACCCAGACGATAATAATTCTGTATCTCTCTTTTAAGCTCACGAACATAGTCGTCCACCAGCCGGGAAATCTGATTTTGAACCACAATAAAGCGAGAGACATTTATCATCATTGTTCGGTGAGATTTATTGTCTCCTCTAAGATCCCGAATGGTATTGCAGATAAAGAATGAGGCAATTGCTTCTTTAAGAGAATCGGGAATAAACGTCATTGTATGTTCTTTTGTGTGAATCTCCGGCAGAGCATATTCACAGTCATCATTTGATTCAAGCATATATCCGTATGGAGCGTCTTCGCCAAAAATACTCCTTGCCCCTATGTAATTGGACGGTGCTTCCAGAGCATATATAAAATCTCGCGGAAACAAATCATGCTCCAGCATTTCATCATCACTGTCAGGATCTATAAAAATATTGGCATACGGGGTAGCAGTAAAACCAACATAATTAGCCTTCTCAAAAAGAACCAGAAGTTTTCGAATCCCCTTGTTTATTGTTGTAATATCATCTTTCTTTGTGTTTACAGATGCATAATCGGCTTCGTCATCTATTAAAAGCATTGGGAGGTCTATTTTTTTGGACATCTTGCTGGCATTATAGAATCGAAGCCAATGCTCCAGTTTTTCCAAGACGCTTTTGTTTTTCTTCAGGACAAAGATTACTGGAGCGCTGATATTTGACAATTGACCCACTATTTTTTTAGCGGTTGCTGCATTGAAATCACTGGTTGTAGAAGTAACGGCCCATCCACTTGTGTTAGGATCTATTGCCCCAACGCCGACCTGGACGCTATCTCTCTCTAAAGTAAAAGCATAGCTATCCAGCCCAATAAAACCTTCATCAATTCTCTGTTGAGTTTGCCTTCTTAATTTCTCGATTGTTCCAGTCAGCAGGATAATAACTCTGTAGTGGGCATCTGCAGCTTTGTTTATAAGTCCTATATACGTTGATGTTTTTCCCGATTGAACATCACCAATACACAGCCCCCTCCTCAGAAAGCCTTCCGCTTGTCTTGGGTTTCCGAGCAAATCCATGATTTCATCTGTGGTTCGGTCCAACTCATTAATGGTGTTTCCGTTCCATTGTTGTTCCTTTTGCAGATAAATACGATAACGATCCCAAAAGTTTTTTGGCTGATCAGCCATAGCAGCAATATACCATGGTGTATGATCCTTCTCCTTAAGAACATGCCCCCGGTCAATACGCACCAGCAAAGAAGCATGTAATGCAGCTATAACTTCTTCACGCTCTGCTTCAGTCAGTGGCGCTGCGCCGAAGAGAACACCATTCTTATCCAGCATATCAACCATTTGGCTGATTAAATCTTCTGTCACGGTTACCGTACTGTTGGTCATATTCAACAATACTGTGCCAATGATGTTCTTCTGTGTATTAGTCATTTTCGTATACCTCTTTTATCTGTCTAACCACATCGGGGTATTTTATGAAGAAATCCATTTGATCCATGGATTTTAGGAAAGCCTTAATGTCTCCACCCATTGAAGCAACCTGCTGAACCATCTGATCAGCAATTGTATATACATCATTCGTTTCCAGCGCTGCCTCTGTAACATTAGCTTCTGACTTAGCCATCCGATAATAGACATCCGCAAATGGAAACGCATCTTCTATCATTTTGATAAATGAATCGAACAACACATCCCCTTCTTCATTCAAGTGATCATAAATCATTCTTACGATTGGTAAATCCCGGTTAATGCAGTACTGTAGTTTCCCTCGATCATCAATAGGATTCCACACATGAACTAGCCCGTCAGACTGAACATTTCTTCCGCGATACTTGTATACACGTTCACTCCGTCCCACAGTATTCTCGACAATATACACCAAGTTTTTTTTGATGAAATCCGGGAGAGAGGCAGTGGATTTTTTAATATCAATCTCCCAGATCGAATCCAACGAATTAGGGATATCAACACGAACCCGGGCCAGTTTTCCAAGTTCGTTCTGCTTTATAAGGCGAAACCAGGTACCCCAGATAATAAGCCGACGATTTCGATATATATAAAAACCTTGTTGTCGTAATTTGTCTTTACCTCCAATTATCTCCAGATCCTTCTTCGACATCTTGCTTGGATATGGAAGTACATATGGTTTAACATTGATTACATCGGTCCCAATTCGTAATACCTGTTCACTTAATGGTTGTGTCGCAGGATGCCGTGTAAGAAAAGGATCAATTCCGGTAACGGGTTCATTGTTGAAGTATATCGCCAATTTGTTCTTCGGATTCTCATTATTTAAGAACCGATGGAATACTAGGGCAACATGTTTCCTGGTTAATTCTATCTTTTCATCAAACACTTTGTTAGCTTGTGCGGATCCCTGCTTCAAACGGTCGAATTGTTCCCACAGTACGACTGTTCCGGATTCTTTTATGGAGAGGTATGTATATCCACAAATATCCTTAATCTCTTCCCCCGAGTAGAACTTAAGAGCCCAATCACCTTGTTGGACGATATAGTCAAGATCCCAACAGGCGGCAGTTATTGCACCTGCTTTCTTTGTCATGACCGTGACTTTTCGACATTGAGACAATGACGCCATCTTTAGGCCTAAGCCAAAGCGCCCCAGATCATCTTTGCGTCTGACGTTCTGCGAACTCTGGCTGCCATATCGCATAGCGTTCTCAAGTTCATCAGAAGTCATGCCCCAGCCATCATCTTCAACACAAAGCCATTGAGGTTCCTGGGACATAAAACAGACCCGTACTTCTCTCGCTCCGGCACTGATACTGTTATCAATAACATCTGCAACAGCTGCTTCAAATGAATAACCTATAGAGCGGGTAGACTCCACAAGAATAGGGGCGTATGGAACAACTATCTTTTTTTCCATTGAACAGCTTCCTCTCTACATGTTTCGCGCTTTTTAGTGTGTTTCGTCTACAAACTCCGAAATGTCATCTACCTTAACATCCAGAGCCCGGCAGACTTTCTCCACAACTTCCATGGTAATGTTTTCCCCTGCCGCCATCTTGCTTATAGTAGTGGGGCTAATATGCGCCTGTTCCGCCAGATCCTGTTTTTTTAAATCTCGATCAATCAGTATTTTAAAAAGCTTCTTGTACGTAACTGCCATGTTCCATATCTCTTTTAGTATTTTTCCGTTGCTACAAAAGCTTACAATAATATAAAATACATTATAACACAATTATCGACACGATAAAACCAGAATTTCGGTGTTCTCCAAAAAAATATGTTTAACAACCAAATCATATGTATCCCCCTATCATCATGACAGGGGGAGTCCGCTTATTCGGACATCCAGCTGGCTTTCGCCAGAAGATCGGTCAGTTCTTCATAGACAATTTCCTTCGTCTTCTTAATGACCAAGTTATAAAGATCCCGCTGGAATCCTTTCTGAAACTCTTTTCGGGGGCCAAAACCCGCGTCGTTTCGAAGCATCTCCAGCTGTGTTCTGGTGAGATCGATCTGCCGTCCGATGCCGGCAATCCGGTCTTCCAGGGTTTTCCGCTCCTTCCGGTGAAAGAGGCCCCAAGGCGTTGTGTCCAGCACATTCTGAAGAGATCTCTGCTGTTTCTGCAGGGTGTACAGCTTGCGGTTGGCCTTGTTCAGCTTCTAATGAACCGTGTCCAGCGGCCTGAACTCCGCTTCCGCATCCCGCAGATCTGTTGCAGTCGCCTGATCCGTTTTTTCGGAAACAGTATCCCTTTCCGCACTGGTTTCCTTTGTTTCTTCGATCTCTGCCGGTTCCTTCCTCATCAGGAGATTCAGGAACTCCTTCAGGACAACGATCGCAAACCGTATGATCTGCGAGAACAGGCTTGGGCCGTTTCCGTTTTCCCGGATGGACTCCGAAACCTTGGAAGTGATCTCTTCGGTCTTGATTTCTATCACCTCTTCCTGGGATCCTCCAGCGATCAGGACCTGATCAACGGTCCGGTTCCACTCCTGCCGAAGCTCATTGTCCTGTGTAATCACATCGGCCAGCGGATTGTTCTTTCCGGTCTTTTTGTTGGAAGGTATAAACCGGAAGGATCAAATACTTGCTGACGATCTTCCGGCGAAACCAACTGATTGATCAGATCGGTGTACAGCTGTTTTGTCTCCTGGAGGAAGCTCCGGGATTTGAAGATCTCCTTCCTGCCGGAAAACCATCTGATGTCATACGTGGCGCCCTTCGGAAGGACGGTACGGAGATTTCCGTATTCGTCCAGGCTCTCTTTTTTTCTCCGGACGTGCCTGCAGTCTTCATCGAAAAACATGTTCCGGGTCGTTTTCTTCACCGTTGTTTTTTCCAAAACGTCCCGGTCGGTAAAGACCAGATGGATGTGATAGTTGGTCATGGCCTTGTTGTGATGGAACGCAGCCGCGCACTGCACACTGTATTTTACCTTAAAATTCTCCGTGAACAGTTTCAGCAGAATATCGGGATCAGCTGCCTGCAGGCTATCCGGAAGCGCGATGATCAGCTCCCTGGCCTCGATGCATTTTTCGGTTTTCTGATGACTGCACCAGAAATCATACTGAGCCTGATCGGAAAGGCGAAGCCAGAATTCCGGCCCCGCCGTAGTGTAGAAGGCATAGAGATATTCCTGACGCTTCGGGTTGCTGATATAGTCGATTCGTCCCTGGACACTGGTCAGCTTTGTCGTTCTCACAAAAGAATGCCGCGCCACATCATCACCCCCTCTCGCTCTCAAAAGGGTTCATATTTGTTTGGCGTTGTCGAAAAGTTGCTTTTTCCTCGAATCGGTTACTTGGTTTTCTTCAGTATTCCATCATCTTCCTCCTTTTGAAAATTCAATATTATCTATATTCACAGGAAAGCTTTCCTGCCACTATCATACTTATTGACTATTATCATATGTACCTGCGTCGGTCGTTCCTGAAATGTGATTCCGGATAGGAAAGGAATGAGTATTGATCATTTCAGTATTGGTTATATTAGTATTATTAGGGTATGATTATCATCCTTCATGAGGGATGAAATACAGACTTCAGGATGTCTGAGAATCATTCTTCTTGAAATCCTCTTCCACAGACTTATCCACACAGTCCCGGCGCAGTATACCCTAATTACGGATTAATAGAACATCTTTACGTAGATTCTGTTTGGTTTCGTGAGCCCGATCTGTTCACAGTCGATCAGGCCGATCTCTTTCAGCTCATTCAGGAACTTGACTGCTTTCTGCTTACAGCAGCCCATGGTATTTGTGATCTCATCAATGGTATAGTAGATGAACACCCGGTCGTACTCATCGTGCCAATTGTTCTTCATTGAGAGCTGCATCCGGTCAAGCATCAGTGAATACAGCACTCGGCTTTCCATTGAAAGATCCCGGTACTTTGGTTCCGTGATCAAGTCCCGGGGAACCATTAAAAAGCTGTATCGGTTACCTGCTCCGAGATACTCTCTTTCCATTTTTACACCTCTTCTTTCTTCATCTCACCTAGGATGACTGTCATCATCCGTATTACATCCAGAAGCTCGTCATCGACCGCCTGCCCCACCTCGATCCGCTTTAGTTCCGCCAAGGTACTTGCCATCTGATCCCGGAGCGGTCGGCTGATGTCAGAGTCGCCCAGTATGAATCCGACAGCAGGCCACCCCAAGAGGACGTGATTCAGGAAATAGCAAAGGTGCTCAAGGTCAGGCCCAAGGCTATTACCAATCCTGATTACAACACTTACATAGGCCTCATGTACATGTTCTTCGACCTGGAAGAAACCTACGGGATCCATGTGGATGAGATCGATGGGGAGCTTTGTTTTCGTCTGGATCGTTCCCGCAATGACTACACCGAGCTCTTCGATATGCTGCTGAAATGGAACGAGGCCAGGAAGAACGGTCAGGCTGATTTCGATTCTTCTGTTGCTTATGAAGAGTGGAAGCTCCATTACCCGATCTCCATCCGTTAACGTCGGATAAGCAAAAAGAAAAAGGCTATCTGAATCCACCTTGGATCAGATAGCCTTTTGTTCTTAAGAATAATCAGATTTAGATTACTGCTGTCATTTTGTTGTCATTGCCTAAGCAAATATGCTTGTATCTCGCATAAATACAGGGTTTTCGAGAGCGAGGTTATTATTCCCATTCATCTGTCAGCAGCTCGATCAGCGCCGCCTCAAATGCGGCTTCGTTATCAAATGTCATCGTTAATCTCCTTGATCAAACAAACATTTTTCCTAGTAGTGCGTTTTTGATATTCTTAAGCTTTCCCAATTTACGCTGATGAAGGGTGATAAGGTTGTCAATATCCGAAAAGAACACGCTTATTCTTCGTTGTTCCTCTATACAAGGATACGGTAATTCTATCTTTGCTAAGTCGTAATTATACAGATGAACAACAGACTTTCCCTGTGCCATTTTTGCCATATCATTATGTGGTTTCCCGTTTGAAATACTGATTGCCAAAAACGCTGAATCCAAGTTATCTGGAGGTGTAATAACATTGAGGTCTCCACCAAGTAAAATTCCCGATTTTTCAACAACTGAGGCTATTGAAATATCTTCGGCAGTCTCCCCAGAAACAGGCACTATTACCTCTCCCCCCTTACTGTAAACAGAACCTTTTTTCTCATCAACAAAAGTATCAACATCTGATATGACGGTTTCATATTTTGTATAGAGTCTTCCATACAGAATTATCGGTGTCCCATCTTCCTTCAAATCCCCTTTGGAATATCCAGAACCCTTGGAAAATGAAACAAGGTCACCCAACTTACGCTGTTCCCAAGCATCGGTAAATCCCTGGAAGCGTATTGCGGGTTTTTGTTCATTATTTACCATTTACATACCTCCAAGCATTTTCTTTAGTTCGGACAAACCCTGCATATCAAACTCATCCCCAATAAGCATATCTATCATACCCGACAGTTCTCGATCAGTACTTCCTATTTGATCCTCCACTTCTGAAAGAGTTGTACTGTACTTATCAGCCAAACCCGAAAGCTTTGTTATTAATTCGCCTACTATACTTTCAGGAATCCCGGACAATCCAGTAATCAAAGGCTATATCCACTTATCTTTAAGAAGATCCATCACCTGACCGTCCAAAAGATTCTCTATCGCTTTCCTGGTATTCATATGAAGTGTTTCGCTCTTATCCTTTACCTGCTTTTTAAGCTTCTTTTCTTCATCGTTACCAGAAGATGCTTTCCTGAGTGCATCCAATACTTCCTCATCTACATCTTTGGATTTTATGGCCTTTTTAACTTCAGCCCATACAAATCCAGTTTTATCCTCATTAACGAATTCCTTTTCCTTCTCCTCTTCCGGAAGTGATTCCAGAATCTCATCACAGGCAGCAGTTATCTCAGACAATCGCTCTTCATCTCTTTTCAGGGATTGCAGCTCTTCTGACAGGAGTTTTGTTGCACCAATTCGAACGGAATAACATGTCCTGCCCAACCATCCTGTACTTCATGGTCTTTCCCATCCTTCTTTTGACTATCATATTCGGATCAACCTGTTTTGTTGCATCAACCCCTTCCGTTTGGATTATTTCAAGATCTACTGCGATCTTGTTCCAGTCATTGTCCAACACCTGATATGCTTCATAAACATCAACCAGTGGAAAATTATTTAGTCTTCCAAATATATTCTCACTTAAAATCACTTCTTCTTTGGAAATATTAACACCTCTCATCGCTTGCATCAGTTCAGTGTTAAGGTATTCGTCAAACCTGTCAAATGATACATTATATTTTCTTATAAAAGCTACAATGTCCTGATGCTCCTGTATTGTTTTCTTTATATCCGAAACTTTTAATGTGTAACAGGTACCATTCTTTTTATCAAACAATGATTCTCTTAACTTTGGAAAATCGTTCCAGTAATCTTCAAGTTCATCAATCTCTTTTGCAGGAATACCACCAAACATTGATGCATAGATATCCCAACTTTCTGGCTTTTCTGAAGAATCCACATATCTCGGAATGTTAAGATTGTAATCATTGCTTCTGATTTCATCTCGTGAAACGACCTTTGAAAACTTCAGTACGCTGATTCTCTTCGTAACAGCATCGACTATTCTTTTAATATCAGCCGCTCGAAGCTTATTGTTTTTTCCAACCTTTTCATAACCCTTTGATGCGTCAATGATCAATACATCCGTATTCTCTCTCTTCTGTTTCAATACCATAATGATAGTGGGGATACCTGTACCGAAAAAGATATTTGCCGGAAGTCCGATAACCGCATCTATATGGTTATTCTCTATCAGGTTTTTCCTGATTTCGCCTTCCTCATTTCCTCTGAAAAGCACGCCATGCGGAAGAACGACGGTCATTATTCCATCGCTTTTTATATGAAACAGGTCATGTAACAAGAATGCGTAATCTGCTTTTCCTTTAGGAGCAAGTCCAAATCTTGCATATCTCGGATCGGAATCCTTATCTGCCGGATTCCAGTTCTGAGAATACGGCGGATTCGAGACAACTGCATCTACATAATGAGGTTCACAATATTGTCTGGAAGTATGCCTCTCATAACAAGATTCATTCTTGTAAGGTTATATGTGTTTTCCTTAAGTTCTTGTGCATAATACTTTATTCTGTTGCTATCACCCATATGCTTGGCAACAGCCTTACCAATATTTATAAGCAATAATCCGGGTTCCTGTTGCTCGATTCGAACCCATATCCCCTCGAATGTTACGATACCTTTCGAAACATATCCGCCAGATTCGAACCGAGTTTTACCTTTATTACGTCAAATTTCCCAAGTCGGAGAAGTCCGTTTCAAACAGGATTTTCTCCGGCAGCTCTTTCTTTTGCAGGAACATGAGCATGTAAATCGGGAAATAGGTAATCTTGCCGACTGTCTCAATGTTACCGCCGCAGAAAACGTATCCTTCTTTGATACCGTAATTAACCTGATTCAGAACGTTGTCCATGGCGTTGTGGCGGTAATAATCCTTGCCGGATTTGATCTCGATGGGCAAAACCTTTCCGTCCTCCTCGATCACGAAGTCAAGCTCGCCAAACTTCTTACTGTTGTAATAATAGAGCGTATAGCCGTGGGCGGTCAGCTCTTCAGCGGCGACATTCTCATAGATCGAACCGAAATTGATCGTCGTTTCATGTTGCAATACCCGGAGTTGGATCTCGCCGCCGTACTGCGCGGCCAGCAAGCCGACGTCGTTGGAAAAGAGCTTGAACAGATTCTGCGATTTGGATAACAGCAGAGGAACCTTCGGTTCGTCCACTACGTTTGCCGGAAGCGCAACGCCCGCGTTTTTCAGCCAGAGGAAGCTGTCGTAGTACTTGTCGAAGCGGGCTTTTTCGTGCAGGTTTTTCAAAATGAACCGCTTGTTTTTCGCGTTCAGTTCGCTGGGTATCAGATCGAAAATCTCGTTCAGGTACAGCCGATCCTGCGAGTCGTATTTGGAGATGTCGTGCCGATACAGTCTAAGAATTGCATTCTGTTCGTCCACGACGCGGCGCAGGTTTTTGGTTTCCAGGTAAGTGGAAACGGCAGCCGGCATTCCGCCGACGATAAGATACAACTCAAACAATTGTATCATCCGCTCGTGGATAAAGGAGTCCACGGGCGTTTTTGTTTCGAAGGACTTCCGCAGTGCGTCGAGGACTTTCGTGCCCACGCCATTGGCAATCGCAAACTCTTCAAAGTCCAAAGGATACATCTGGACAATATCCATGTAGCCTACCGGAACGGAAGCGATGTCACGGAAGACCGTCCCCAGCAGCGAACCACTGAGAATGTAATCGTAGGTACCATCCTGCACGAGATATTTGATATACGTGATGAGTTCCTTGCACTCCTGTACTTCGTCAAAGAAGATCATCGTCTTGCCGGGGATCATTTTATCGCCAAACAGGGCGGAGAGACGCAAAAGGATCTCTTCCGAGCTTTCCGCACCGGCCAGAGCAGAGATATAATCCGGATTCTCGATGAAGTCCATTTTGATGAAGCTCTCATAATGGACTTTGCAGTATTCTTCCACAATATAGGACTTGCCGACCTGACGAGCGCCGATGATCATCAGCGCCTTGTCGGGCCTGCTTTTATAAAACGCTTCAATCTGTTTGTAGATTTTTCTTTGGAGCATCGTCTTTCCTCCATTCTCAATTGCAATAATAGTATAACACAAATTCGGAGAAAAATCAATTGAGTTTTTACACTTTTCTATACACTTTTCTTTATAAATAAATGGGAGTTTTTACATTTTTCCAATGATATCACTTGGGACGATCGATTGAAACGGTTAGGAAGAGAAACGATACCAGACCACGTTTTGATTACTCACACGACAGGCACTCGCTGATTTTCAGCGGGTACCTGCTTGCATGAAATGCCGATTCGGTATGCAGCCAGAAACACAGTCTCTGTCGAAGGGGTATGGGGATGTTGTCCTATCAAACGAAAATGCGAAAACGACAGTCCGGACAGAACGAACATTTTGCGTTTTTTGACGGTAAGTGGCATTACTTGCTCAAACGAGTGATCCCTCGTACCGGAAAACAGTCATCCTGTAAATATTCCATGAACAATCGAGATCATGGGTTAAAAGAATACTGCTAAGTGTCCGTTGTCGGGTGAGAGGACATTTCAAACAGAAGATAAAGGTTGGAGGTGATCTCTATCACCGAGTATATGAACCTGGAAACCAAACTCCCGCCGTATCTGCCGTTTACGTGGTTTCTCCTGAAAGCCGATCTGTCCATGATGGCAAAGATCGTCTACTCGCTCCTGCGGGATCGTATGACACTTTCTCAGAAAAACGGCCAAGCTGACGAATATGGTCACAGCTACATCATCTATCCCGTGGAACGGATCGCTGAGGACATCGACTGCAGGCAAACCTCCGTCAAGTCAGCACTGACGGAGCGGTCAGCCAAGGGGCTGATCGAACGGCGGTACACCAGCTTCTCGGCACCGAATTGAATCTACGTATACTCCCAGACGACCGGAATCTCGATTTTCTGATAGACGGAAAGGAGACCGTCGATGATTCGGAAAACCGACCGACAGAGGAATGGGAATCCGACGGTATGACAACCGGGCTTTCGTCCCCTAACCATCATAGAAATAACAATCCACACAGAAACCAAACCAATGGAATAAGGCCGCTCGCCATCTTCGGAAGATATGAAAATGTCTTTCTCAGAGAGAAAGAGTACGCCTCCCTGAAAACGGAATATCCAGGCATAGATTCTCTGATCGAAAAGCTCTCCGCTTATATGAAATCAGAGGGCAGGACGTACACGGACCATGTAGCGACTCTGCGGTTCTGGATGGAACGCGAAAAAGGAAAAAACGTATTGAATATCCCCGACTACACTCACAAAGAAGGAGAAAGCTTATGAATCCCGTGTCAAGCATCCTGAATGAATTCACGATCACCAAGGCCGAGGAAACTGACTATCTCGGAGAAGATGGCCTGTACTATAGCAAATGCGACCGCCGACGCAGTACGATATTACGAAAACACCAAGGCCTCCGACCGCCCGGGATCTCGAATCGCAGCCACAAACGGAAACCCGCCGCGTTGTGTTATCACCTGTTACGACAACTGCCGAAACTCCGCAAGCCTCGCAAAAACCAGCAATAAACACAACCCGGCAAAAATTATTTTCCGCGTTGGGCGAACGCGTTTACACACTCGATTATCAGCAGCTTACCGCCGCCGTCCGCAGTATATTGCGATACAGCGACAACACCGCCCGTGTCGAAGCTCTTGCGATACGACAATTTATCCGTCAGGGCGGCAAGGCCGGACAAAGCCACCTCGTCAGTCTTGAAATGCCGTAAACACGACTTCAAGCTGCCAAAAAATTGCTCTTGATTTTTTTCGAGAAAAAAACTATTTTTCTCAGAGTTTTACAAAAAAATCAAACAATCAAGAGCGAAAGGAGACATATGTCCAGCCTCGTCACCCTCCGCCGAAACGGCGGAACATCGTACCGGATCCGTTGGTATTTGAACAACAAACGCGGATCATTGTATTTACCGCACTGTTACAATCTTTCACAAGCGAAAACAGCTTGTCATTATATTGATAGACTCGTCGACGCCGCGACGGCGAATCACAACATCGACAGTCCCACGCTCGCGTGGCTTGCCGACGCCGGGCCGGAAATGCAACGCAAACTTGCCGACGCGGGATTGATTGACCTCGCCCCGGACCTGTCGATCAAAGAGCTTTTTCAACGTTTTGATCGCGATTATCCCGCCGCGCAAAAATTATCAACCTGGCGAACGTATCGAACTGTCTACAAACGTTTAATAACAACCTTCGACCCAGAAACAAAAGCGTCGGAAATCACGGAAAAACAGGCGTCAAACTGGCGTCAGGCACTCACGGAAGTTTACGCGGAAGCGACTGTTGCAGCAACAATTCAACGGCTCCGGACCGTCTGGGGCTGGGCCGTCAAGCAAAAATATCTCGACGTCAATATTTTTTTAAAAATTCCCCGCGGCTCATTTGTCAACAAAAACCGGGAATTCTTCGTATCAATGGATTTCTATAACCGCCTGCTCGCTGCTTGCCCGGATCAAACCTGGCGGACGATCCTTGCGTTATGTCGAATCGGCGGCCTCCGCTGTCCGTCCGAAGTTCTTCAATTAAAGTGGGAAAATGTCGCCTGGGACGCCGGACGGCTGCGGATCTATTCCCCAAAAACCGCGCATATGCCAGGCCGCGACTATCGTATTATACCGCTTTTTCCGCTGCTTCGTGAGGAGCTTGACCGGCAATTTTCAAACGCGGTTCCGGTCCGGGATGGCGGATCGATCTATGTTATCGATCGCTGGCGCGACACTGAAACAAACCTTCGAACAAACTTCGAACGAATTATATTCCGTGCCGGCCTGCCGACGTGGCCGCGACTGTTTCATAATCTCCGCGGCTCCCGGTCGAACGAACTTTTTTCCGAATTCCCCTGTCATGTCGCGGCCGAATGGATGGGGCAATCGGCGAAGGTTGCCCTTCAATACTACCTTCACGCTTCCGACTCCGATTTTGACCGCGCCCTGGCGTATCCGACAGAACCGGTTCCCGCCGACGGCGAAAAAATTGGTCCTAAAAATTCCGGCGTGGGCCTAAAATTAGTCCCACAGGGTGGGGTAATGAAGGGAATCTAAGGGAATCTAAGGGCAGACGAAAAACACAAAAAATCGCTCAAACCCCGTAAAAACAGGCATTTGAGCGGTTTTTGTAAAATTGAACAAGTGGGCGGTACGGGACTCGAACCTGTGACCCCTAGCTTGTCGAGCTAGTGCTCTAACCAAACTGAGCTAACCGCCCTGAAATGTCCTGTTGATAAACTACATACCTTTTATCAACATGAAAGTATTATGCCATAAATACAAAACACGTCAAGGCGGGAATTGAAATTTTTTTATTTTTTCCCTTTCATTTTTCCCCCCTCTAAAACACCTTGTCCGCCTGAACACTCCAAATGGTATTTTTATCAGGAGATGTCTCATGGTTGTTCCTTACCGGAAGAAGGTGTTTTTGATTGCCGTTTTTAATAAAATCTCCCTCTTCACGGGTAAACATCCCCCGCCTCTGTTTTGTTTAACCAATAAACCGGATCGACAGTAAAAGGACGTTTCAGTTTAACCAAAAAAAGAACACAAATTCCAAAAGAATATCACAAACCTACTCCGCGGATTATTCCAAATAGTCCTGACATTTCCCCAAAAAGTTTATCCCCCGAAGCCCCTCCAATGTTTCTCGAAAAGTTTCCCCAAAAAGTCCGTTAATTCAAAATGGTGTCCGACATTCCTGACGGGAATTCCGTAATTATCCCCACCACCCCTCATCCCCGTTACTTTGTTTTTCTGTCGGTTATCTTTACACAACCGGTTTCGACGTTTCCGGACTGTTTCGACTTTTGCCCTGTATTTACGGTACTCTATGAATTTGTCGGGAATCCTCAAAAACTTTGAGACGGGGGTATTGCCGGAATAAAATTTTGTGTTATAAATGGAACAACATTAGTTTAAGGAGAGGTGGCAGAGTGGTCGAATGCGCGGGTTTGCTAAACCCGTGAGCTCGTAAGGGTTCCGCAGGTTCAAATCCTGTCCTCTCCGTTTGAAGTCCCGGTTCTGTCGGGACTTTTTTTTCTTTAAAAGTTGCTTTCTCACCAACCGGACGGTAAAAACTAAAACCACTTCTCACGGCAGGCATTCAATACTTGCAAAATGAAAAACTTTTTGATATAATACACAAGTATTGACAAAGGTGATACTTTGGCACGAAATGTACACAAAACACCCAGCGTGCGGTTTCTCATCAACACATCGTTTTACACAGGCTTTTTTATCATCTTTATACAGTGAATTTCACTTAATATAAAATTTAGTAACTGTTTCTGTTTTTTGGACTAACAAGTTATATAACCGGTAACAAAAACATGACGACGCAGAGGGACTTATTTCCTGTCGTTTGCCATTATTCCAGGTAATAACAAAAGGGAGCTTTTTTTATATCGATTTGTTAAAAATATCCCCCTGGGAAAAAAGCAGGGAAAGTACAAAACAGTATAAGTCAACGGTTTTTTTGAAAGTGCGGTAAGATGAAAGAACTAAAGATCGAATTCAGGACCGAAGAAGAAAAACTTCCATCGAATTATCACTCTTTGATCCTCAGTTTCATTAAGGCGTCGGTCGAAAAATTCGATCCGAAGGTGTATCGGGAATGGTTCGATAAGACCAAAGATCCGAGAACACTCCGAAAAAGTTATACGTTCAGTTGTTATATGCGTAATGCCCGATTTGAAGGGGGATACGTTATCTTGCCTGAAAAGGGGTTCTCTCTTAATCTTTCCACCT
>Ga0079305_1001527_pt1 | contig 29102 bp, 25 predicted proteins | sample LMS_cellobiose_e_FD_79183 | JGI IMG/M metagenome (GOLD analysis project Ga0079305, IMG submission 79183) | Rumen-fistulated moose microbial communities from Alaska, USA - LMS_cellobiose_enrichment | ecosystem: Host-associated > Mammals > Digestive system > Stomach > Rumen fluid ... | reverse complement strand
GGGCCAGTTTCAGCATCTTTCAAACCTTTTCTTGTGTTTGAAGTTAGCTAAAACTGGCCCGCTTGGGAGAGCGTTCGGTTCGCATCCGAGAGGTCGAGGGTTCGAATCCCTTCAGGTCCACCACAAAAGAACGGTAATTTTGATAGAATTGCCGTTCTTTTCTTTTTGTGATAAAATGACACAAACGGATAAAGCTGAAGGGCTCTCCGCACTGCTGGATGACGATTGTTGAGGATCACTTTTTAAGGAGTGTCTCAGATGGGTAATGATATTAAACTGGGAATGATGAAATACTGCGTCATCGGAAATATCGTGATGGAGCACCCTGATAAAGACGGGATCACCCGATATGGGACAGCTTCCTTTCCGGGTGGCAGAAAAGTCTATATCAGCAGACGGCTTTGGGGTAATGAGGTTGTTGTGTTGGGCCTAAACAGGCACAAAAGCAGATATACAACAGAGACAGTTCCTCTGGCATGGATTGACAACATTCGATTCTCAAAGACCTTCGATCCTAAAGTGCTTGATCTGATGAGAAATACTGACGAGTTCCCGGATATGTGGTGGCTCTACAAAGAGGAGGACAGAATTGGAGCAATAGAATACGCCCAAATTCTTAACCGTGTCAAAGCTGGAGATAAAGAGGCATTGGACCAGTATAACCAAGAGGTCATGTCGCACTTTTATTTTGGGACGCCCTTTCGTTCACTTTGAACCCCCTTTTGAAAGTGAACCCCCCTCGACCATGGTTGAACCCCCCTAAAGGGCAGGTGAACCCCCCTCTGGGAAATTCTATCAAAACGCAGTACCTTTGCCAAGCACGGAAATCCCCCGTCGCAAGACGGGGGATTTTTGCGCTTCTTGCTATGAAAGGATTCGAACCGAGCGGGAGTGAATGACGCGCAGGCGGGCAGATCCCTTCGCTCCTTTCCTCTTGCCCTTCCTCCCTGCTTATAGTATAATCATCTCAACAAATCGAACACGGAAAGGGAGCGCAGGCATCATGGACGAAAATGAAAACAGGAAAAGCCGCCCCGTCGTTAAGAAAACGGTACAGTCGGGCATTACCTTCGGCAGCGCGCTGGCCATGGTCATCAGCTATACCACGTGGCATTCCATCGGCTGGGCGATCATCCACGGCCTGCTGAGCTGGGTATACGTGATCTATTTCATCATCCGCTATTGACCCCAAACCAAAAAAGCTCCCCCGTTTCGGAACGGGGGGAGCTTTCCTTTTTCCATTCACTCGTCGAACAGCGGCGTGGAGAAATAACGCTCCGCGGTGTCCGGCAGGACGGTGACGACCGTTTTGCCCGGCCCCAGCTTCTTCGCCAGCCGGATGGCGGCGGCGACGTTCGTGCCGCTGGAGATACCGCACATGATGCCTTCCTCCCGCGCGAGGCGCTTTGCCGTTTCCAGCGCTTCCTCATCGCTGACGACGTAGATGTCGTCGTAGATCTCCCTGTTGAGTATCTCGGGGATGATCCCGTCGCCGATGCCCATCTGCAGATGGGTGCCGATGGTGCCGCCGGCCAGGATGGCGGCGTTTTCCGGCTCCACCGCCCAGATCTCGATATCCGGATCGTGCGCCTTGAGCACCTCTCCGATACCGGTGATGGTGCCGCCGGTGCCGATACCGGAGCAGAAACCGTGGATGGGCCGGTCGGCCTGCGCCAATATCTCCTCCGCCGTGAACTGCTTCTGCGCGCGGACGTTGTCGGGGTTGACGAACTGCTGCGGCACGAAGACCTTCGGGTCGTCCCGCTGCATGGCGAGGGCGATGTTCAGACATTCCTCGATACACGCGCCGATGTCGCCGGCGTCATGCACGAGGCGCACCTCCGCGCCGTAATGGCGTATCAGCTTCCGCCGCTCCTCGCTGACGGAATCCGGCATGATGATGACCGTGCGGTAACCCTTGACCGCGCCGACGAGCGCGAGACCGATACCCTGGTTGCCGCTGGTGGGCTCCACGATGACGGCGTCCGGCCGCAGGGCGCCCGAGCGCTCCGCCTGCTCGATCATGTGCAGCGCCGTGCGCGTCTTGATGGAGCCGCCGACGTTCAGCCCCTCGAATTTGACGAGGATCTCGGCGCTGTCCGGCTCCGGCATCCTGTTCAGCCGCACGAGCGGCGTATGCCCGACGGCCTGCAATACGTTGTCATATACCATAAAGGATACTCCTTCGATCGACTTGGGTCAGGTCATCAGTATACCACAGTTTTCGCAGAAAACAAGCGGTAAAGACACACCCGCGCGGCCACGGCTTGCCACGCCCGCCCTTGTATGCTATGATAGCGGCGACCGGGCCCGGCCCGGCAAAAACAAAAAAAGGAGAATCGCTTTTTGACAAGACGCGGCAAAGCCATGGAGATTGCGGCATAACCGGGAGGTTTGCCGCGATCCCGCAAGCCTCCCAAAGGGTTTATGATTTTACTTTTAGGAGGACATTCCCCATGGATCGGGAAAACAGGAAAAAATCATACGAAAAGGGGTACTATAAACGCCACCCGTGCAAGGACGCCTTCGTCTGCAAAGTCTGCGGGAGGACCGTGGTCTCCGCGGGCGCGGGCAGCGAGCACCGGAACCATTGCCCGTACTGTCTCGCCAGCCGGCACCTGGACATCGAGCCCGGCGACCGGGCGGCGGACTGCGGCGGCGTGATGGACCCGATCGCGGTATGGGTGCGCAAAAACGGCGAATGGGCCGTCATCCATCGCTGCCGGATATGCGGGGCGCTGAGCTCCAACCGTATCGCGGCGGACGACAACCCCATGAAGCTGATGTCGCTGGCCATGAAGCCCGTTGCCTCCCCGCCGTTCCCGCTGGAACGGATCGAGGAGATGACGAAGCTGATGGGCGGCGACGGAGAACTGAAATGGTAACACCCGCGGGGAGAGCCGGCAGAAGCCGGCTCTCCCCGTCTTTCCGGCGAACTTTTTGCAGAGAAACCGTATTGAACGGGAGCGAAAAGGATGTTATACTGTAATGTGGTTATTTAGATTGATAAAGTAGGTGGAGAACATGGAAGATCATGTGCGGCTTTTAGGCGTGCGCGGCTCCGTCCCCGTCAGCGGAGAGGCGTTCGCGCGCTATGGCGGCGCCACGCTCTGCGTGCTCGTACAGCTGGCCGGCAGGACCGTGCTGCTGGACGCGGGCACGGGGCTTTTGCGGCTGCCGGACGACGCGCTGACGGCGCGGGAGCTGCCGCTCCTGCTTTCCCACGCGCACATCGACCATCTGCTGGGGCTCCCGCTTTCCGCGTGTGTGCTGCGGCGGGATACGCCGCAGCTGGAGGTATACGCGAAGGGCGCGGATGAGCCGGTGAAGCGTCTCATGTCCCCGCCGCTCTGGCCGGTAGGACCTGCTTCTCTCCCCGCCCCGCCCTGTTTCCGCGAACTGCCCGCTTCCCTTGCCCTCGGCCCCGTCCGCGTGACGACGATGGAGGGCGTGCACCCCGGCGGCGTCACGCTGTTCCGGCTGGAGGGCGGCGGGAAAAGCGTCGTTTACGCCGCGGACTGCGCGCTGACGGACGAGCTCGCGCCGGCGCTCACGGCTTTCGCCCGGGACTGCGATCTGCTGCTCTGCGACGGGCAGTACAGCGACGAGGAATGGCCCGCGAAAAGCGCGTTCGGCCACAGCCGCTGGACGGCGGCCGCCGCGCTGGGACGCGCCTGCGGCGCGAAGCGCGTGCGCATCATCCACCACGACCCCGCCCGCACGGATGAGGAGCTTGACGCTGCCGCGCCCGCGCTGGCGGCGCTCTGCCCCGGGTGCGCCTTCGGGCACGAAGGGGAGGTGATCGCCCTGTGACGGACGAGCAAATGCGGCGTTTCCTCGACATCAGCCTCGCCCTCTCGGCGGAGCGCGACCGCGAAGCGCTGCTCTCCTACATCCTCGACACGGCCATCGAAACGGCCCGCTGCGACGCGGGCACGCTCTACCTGCAGGAGGACGACGGCCTGCATTTCTGCCGGCTCGTCACCCGCTCCATGGGCCTGCGCCAGGGCGGGCACGACGCCCCCATCACGCTCCCGCCCGTCCCGATGGATCCCGCGTACGTCTGCGCGTGGTCCGCGATCCATAACGCCCCGCTCAACATCGAGGACGTCCGTACGGAGACGCGGTTCGACTTTTCCGGCTCCCTGCGCTACGATGAAATGACCGGTTACCGGACGAAGAGCATGCTCGTCGTCCCCATGACCGACGACCGCGGTTCCGTCATCGGCGTGACGCAGCTCATCAACGCCCTGGACGATGCGGGGAACACCGTCCCCTTCGCCGCGGATATGGAACAGCTGATCGGCGCGCTCTCCTCGCAGGCGGCCATCAGTATCACCAACATGCAATACGCCGAGCAGGTCCGCGACCTGCTGGATTCCCTTGTGGCGGCGCTCTCCGCCGCCATCGACGAGCGCACCCCCTACAACGCGAACCACACGCGGAACATGGTGCGCTACGGCTCCGCGTTCCTGGACTGGCTGGCCGAACGCGACGATCCGCTCCGCTTCGACGAGGACCGGCGGCGCAGCTTCCTGCTGGCCGTCTGGCTCCACGACGTGGGCAAGCTCGTCGTCCCGCTGGAGGTCATGGACAAGCAGACCCGACTCGGCCCGCGTATCGACCCGCTGCTGGACCGGCTCGGCCGCGTCCGTCTTCTGGACCGTATCGCCCGGCTGGAGGGCCGCATGACGGCCGAGGACTACGAAGCGCGCTGTCGAACGCTCGACGACGCGGAAGCGCTCATCCGCCGCGTGGACGGCGCCGGCTTTTTGCCGGAGGACGACCGCGCCGCCGTGGAAGCCCTGGCCGCCCTCCGCTATATGGAAACGGACGGCACGGAACGCCCCCTCCTCACGGAGGAGGAACACGCCTGTCTCGCGATACGGAAGGGCACGCTGACGGAGGCGGAGCGCCGCGTCATGGAGAGCCACGTGTCCGCCACGGCGCGTATCCTCTCCCACGTGTCGTTCCCCAAGGCTTACGGCGAGGTGCCCGCCTGGGCCGCGGCGCACCACGAACATCTGAACGGCACGGGCTATCCCGACCATCTGACCGCGCCCGCTATCCCGCCGGAGGTCCGGCTGCTGACCATTCTTGACGTGTTTGAGGCGCTCACGGCCCGCGACCGCCCCTACAAGCCGCCCATGCCGCCCGAAAGGGCGCTCGCCATCCTCCGCTCCATGGCGGACGAGGGCAAGCTGGACAGCCGGCTGCTCTCCCTTTTTGAAGAAAGCCGCGTCTGGGAAGAGACGCATGCTTGATCGGCCCTGTATCCCATCCAATCCTTCGCTGGAGGTATCTTTATGAAACGACTTCTGACCCTGATGCTCTGCCTCGCCGTGCTCATGACGCCCACTCTCGCGGCAAGCGCCGCGTCCTCCGCCAAAGGCACGACCGTCCGCCTCGGCGCCACCGAGGGCACCGTGACGGTCGCGAACGCCGCCGGCAAGGCGCAGAGCGTGATCGCGAAAATGCGTCTTTACAACGGCTATACGGTGTCCACCGGCGCGAAGAGCTCCGCGTTCATCACGCTGGACGACACCAAGGCCGTAAAGCTGGACGCGTCCAGCTCCGTCAAGGTGAAAAAGACCGGCTCCAAGCTGGAGGTGTCGCTGCTCTCCGGCACGCTCGTTTTCAACGTAACGGAGCCGCTGGCCAGCAACGAAACGCTCACGATCCGCACCTCCAACACGGTGACGGGCATTCGCGGCTCCTTCGGCTGGATCAGCGACGATATCGTCGCGCTGATCCACGGCTTCGTCAACGTCACCTGTTATTCCACGCCAAGCGTCCCCCTCTCCGCTCCCGCACCGATCCAAACCTTTCATCTGAGGAGCGGATATGGCGTGCAGCCAAGCGTTCCAGGGAGCGCGTCAGTTGAATCCTTTGCCCGCTTCGCGCTGAAAAACGACGACGTTCCCTCGCTGATGATCCGGACCATTGAGGAGGCTCCCGTCCTGCAGCAGCTGATCAAGGAGGACGTGCCCTCGCTGGACGTCGACGAGCTGATCGAATCCCTCCCCGAGGTGGAGGCGCAGGAGGAAGCCGCGCTCACCGAAAAGGAGGAGGAATTGAAGAAAGCCATTGAGGAGCAGGAGGCGGGCGCTTCCGGATCGACTTACTGGTATGACGATTCCACGCCGACCACCGTTACGCCCGGCTCCGGCGGCGGAAGCTCCGGCGACGGCGGCGGCAGCAGCTCCGCATGTGTCGTAACGCTCCCCACGAGCGCCAATTGCCTCGTGTCCGAGGTGATGCTGAACGGCGTGGAAACGTCGAACTCGACGAGCGTGACGGCCTCCGTCGGCGACGTGCTGACCTTCGCCGTCAGCCCCGCGTCTGACGTTGCCGGCTTCGGCGCCAGCTTTTATGTCAGTTCCACCGCCGGCACGGTCTCCACCGAACGCAGCGGCGAGACCTATTACTGCGAGCTGACCGTCGCTTCGAGCGGCGCGCTCACAACGGTGAACGACGCCAATCTGCACATCATTCAAGATGCCGACGACGTCGCTCCCTCGCTCAGCGGCACCTACGGGAACACTGTGATCCTGAACAGCAGCATTGCGGCCTCCTCTGCCTCGAGCGACGACCCGCTCACGCTCAGCGGACTGACGCTTTATGCCCGTGAGGACGCCGCCCTGACCGGCGCGCCGATCGCGGCCATGAACGGCAGCGCCATCATCCTGGAAAGCGGCGCGATGTTTACGACGGATTCTATGACGATCAACGAGGGCGCCTCGCTTACGATCAACCCGACCGCCACGCTCTCGGCAGAAAGCCTCGACGTGATGGGCCGCGCCTCGATCGCGGAGGACGCTTCGCTCATGACCTCCTCGCTTATCTGCGCCGGCAACGTGACGAACGCCGGCTCCATTACAGCGACCGCCGAAGGTTTCATGGAGATCACGGGCACGTTCACGAACAGCGGCACCGTTGATATGGAAAGCAGCTTCATCAACTGCTCCGGTACGCTGACCAACAGCGGCACCCTCACGGCGGGCTCGCTGGAGACGGAGGGCTCGGTCACCAATGCCGCCGGCGCCTCCATGACGCTCGACAGCCTGATGATCGGCTCGGAAGCCGGCGGCGAGGCGGTCATCCTGATCAACAACGGCACGCTCGCGTGCGCCGGGTCGCTCTATCTGGCCCCCGGCTCCTCCTTCACGAACGGCGCGAACGCCCGCTGTGAGAACGGCGGCTTCATGTCGGTCTGGGGCACGGCGGAAAACGCCGGTCTGCTCGTCAACGGCGCGGATGCCGAGATCTACATCCCGCAGGGCGGCGCGCTTCACAGCACGGGCACGCTGGAAAACGACGGCATCATCACCTATGAAGGCACGTTCGACAATACGGGCAAGCTCACCGGCGGCGGCACGATCAAGGGCCCGAACGACCCGTAAACCGTATGGATAAAAAGAACTTTTTCAAACGCCTGCTCGTCTCCCTGCTGGTCGCCGCGGCGCTGACGGCAACGGCGGGGCTCGGCTGGCTGAACGGCGCTGACAACGCGGTGGGCGACCTCCTCTATCAGCGCGAAGCGCCCACGGACGGCGAGATCGTCGTCGTGGGCATGGACGAGCGCGCCGCGGCGCTGCTGGGCCCCATGCCGTGGGACCGCAGCGTCATGGCCGACGTCATCGGCTATCTGAACGCCGACCCGGACGCGCGCCCCGCGGCCATCGGCGTCGACGTGCTCTACGTCGGGCCCGGCGCCGACCCCGCGTCGGACGAATACCTCGCGGCCGTATGCGCCGACGGCGGCAACGTCGTGGTCGCCGGCGCCGCGTCGTTCGGGAGCGAGATCGTCATCGGCGACAACGGGCGTATCACGATGGACACCCGCGCCGTCGTCGGCTGGGACGAACCGTATGAGGCGCTGGCAGACGCCGCGACCGTCGCCCACGTGAACGCCATGGCCGACGAGGACGGCGTCATGCGCCACGCGCTCTTATACGTCGACGTGCCCGGCCGGGGCCGCGTGAGCTCCTTTGCCCGCGCGCTGTACGAAAAATGGTGCGCTTACCAGGGCGCAGCGCCGGGACCCGCGCCGCAGACGAGCCGGGACGGCTTTTTCTGGATCCCCTTCACCGCCGCCCCCGGCGGCTATACCGACGGGATCTCTGTCGTCGACCTGCTGGAGGGCACCGTCGATCCGGCGCTCTTTGCCGGCAAGATCGTCCTCATCGGCCCCTACGCCGCCGGCATGCAGGACGCCTACTACACCTCCATCAGCCGCGCCGAACAGATGTACGGCGTCGAGATACACGCCAACGTCATCGACGCGTTCCGCGCAGGCTCTGTCCCGCGGGAGGCGTCCCCCCTGCCGCAGCTGGCCGCGGCCTTCGCGCTCTGCGCGCTGTTGCTGCTTTTCCTGCTGGACCGCAGGGTGCTGCCCTCCGCGGCGGCCTGGCTCGCCGTCAGTCTCGGCTGGCTCGCGCTCTGCCTGATCGCGCGGCGTTCCGGCCTGGTGCTGCACCCGCTGTGGGTCCCGCTCTTCGCGACGGTGCTCTTCATCGGCTCCGTTGCCGCGAACTACATCCGCGCCCAGCGCGAGCGGCGCCGCGTCACGGAGACCTTCGGCCGCTACGTCGACCACGCCGTGCTGCGGGAACTGCTGGACAAGGGCGGCGACGCGCTGGAGCTCGGCGGACGGCTTTGCGATATCGCCGTTCTGTTCGTGGACATCCGCGGCTTCACCACCATGAGCGAATCGCTCGACCCGCCCACGGTGGTGGAGATCATCAACCGCTATCTCACACTCACCTCCGACTGCATCACCCGCTGGCACGGCACGCTGGACAAATTCGTGGGCGACTGCACCATGGCGTTCTGGAACGCGCCGCTGCCGCAGGAGGATCCCGTTTATCTCGCCTGCCGCGCGGCCATGGATATGACGGCCGGCGCCAAGCCCCTCGGCGAGGAGCTGCAGCGCGTTTACGGCCGCACCGTCGATTTCGGCGTGGGCGTCCACTTCGGCCCCGCCGTCGTCGGCAACATCGGCGCGCCGTGGCGCATGGACTACACCGCCATCGGCGACACCGTGAACACCGCCTCCCGGCTGGAGGCCAACGCCCCGGGCGGCACCATCTATATCTCCCGCGCCGTGGCCGACGCGTTGGGCGACCGCGCAAAGACCACCTCTCTCGGCGGCTCGATCAAGCTGAAAGGCAAAGCCGACGGCTTCGAGATCCTGACGCTCGACGCGCTCGCATAGACCCGAACAGAAAGGATGATACGCATGAAACGTACGGCAACGCTCCTTCTCGCACTGGCTCTCCTCATCTCGCTCGCTCTCCCCGCGCTGGCGGTGGAAGAGGAAGAAGACGGGATGATGTACATCACCATCACCTCCGTTCCCGATACACCGGCGGACGCGGAAAGCTACGCCCGCGGCGCCCTCTCCGGCGTCATGGCGGCGGATAACGGCGCCTGCATCGTCACCGACACGTTCAACAAGGTGCTCTGGACCGTCGGTGCAGACGGCTCCGCTGTCCGCTATGCCGGCGCCATCCCCGTGGAGGACGTGTCCGGCGTGCCGCAGGGCCTCTCCCGCGACGGCACGCTCACGACGGCCCTGTTCACCGAGCCGTGGGCCGCCGTCCCGTTCCTGGAGGGCTGCGCCGTGACGGACAGCGACGCCAACGTGATCCGCTACATCGCCGGCGACGAGGTCTATACCCTCGCCGGCACGGGCCGCGCCGCCTCGGCGGACGGCTCCGCCCGCAGCGCTTCCTTTGACCGTCCCACCGGCCTCGCCGCCGGCGACGACGGCCTGCTGTACATCGCCGACAGCGGCAGCGGCGCCATCCGCACCATGACGCCCGAGGGCAAGGTATCGACGCTGCTGCGCGGCCTTGCCGCCCCCACCGGCCTCGCCTGGCACGACGGCGCGCTCTACGTCGCCGAAACGGGCCGCTGCCGTATCCTGAAAGTCACCGGCGCCGCCTACACGGTCCTCGCCGGCAGCGCCGAGCCCGCCGAGGACGCGGGCGAATACTACGGCGGCTTTGCGGACGGTCCCGCAGCCTCCGCCCTGTTCGACCACCCCGAGGGCGTGGCCGTCGGCGCGGACGGCACGGTCTACATCGCCGACACGGGCAACGCCGCCGTCCGCATGCTGAAAAACGGGCGCGTTTACACGCTGGCCCGCAACGACGGCGAGCTTTCCTTCCCCGTCGCGCCGCGCTCGCTCCTGCCCGCCGACGGCAAGCTGCTGGTGACGGATCCCCTGTCCCCCGGCCTGACGGCGCTCTCCCTCCCCGCCGCGTCGTATGACGACGTCCGCGCGGACGACTGGTTCGCGGAGGCGGCGGCGGAAACGACGCTGCGCGGTCTCATCCGCGGCACGGCGGACCGCACCTTTGACCCGAACGTCACGCTGAGCCGCGCCATGTTCGTGACCATCCTCTCCCGTCTGCAGCAGAGCGCGGACGGCACCGCCGTCATCGACGGCGACGCCGCGTTCCCCGACGTGCCCGCGGACGCGTGGTACGCCGCCGCGGCCCGCTGGGCCGCCGACCGGGGCGTGACGGAGGGCGTGGACGGCGGACGCTTCGACCCGGACGGCGACATCACCCGGGAACAGCTCGTCACCATGCTGCGGCGCTGGGCCGCCGCGGAAGGCTTCGACGTGACCGTCTCCGGCGTTCTGGACGCTTTCCCCGACGCCGATACCGTGAGCGACTGGGCGGCGGACGCCATGCGCTGGGCCGTCGGCCGCGGGCTGATCAACGGACTGGACGGCAAGCTCGCGCCGGAAAAGCCCGCCACCCGCGCGGAAGCCGCCGCCGTCATGCTGCGGTTCATGGACGGCTTCGGCCTGTGACCCCGCACTTGACCAAAAGGATGTGATAACCATGGAAAAGACCCCTGTTCCCGCCGCGTTCGACCTGGCGGAGGAAACCACCGCCCGCGATAAGGTCATCGTACGGACCAGTATCATCGGTATCGTCACCAACGTGCTGCTGGCCGCCTTCAAGGCCGCCGTCGGCATCATCTCCAACTCCATCGCCGTGACGCTGGACGCCGTCAACAACCTGTCGGACGCGCTATCCTCCGTCATCACCATCGTGGGCACGAAGCTGGCCGGCCGCCAGCCGGACAAAAAGCACCCCCTCGGCTACGGCCGCATCGAATATCTGAGCGCCCTCATCGTCGCGGTCATCGTACTGTACGCCGGCGTCACCTCCGCCGTGGAATCCGTGAAAAAGATCATCCATCCGGAGGCCGCCGATTACCAGACGGTGTCCCTCATCATCATCGCCGTGGCCGTCATCGTGAAGGTCATACTGGGCCGCTACGTCAAGAGCCAGGGCAAGCGGGCGAACTCCGCCGCGCTGGAGGCGTCCGGCGCGGACGCGCTGTTCGACGCCATCCTCTCCGCCTCGGTGCTGGCCTCCGCCGTCATTTTCCTGCTGTTCCATGTCTCGCTGGAGGCGTACGTGGGCGCGGTCATCTCCGTGTTCATCATCAAGTCCGGTATCGAGATGATGACGGACACGCTGAACGACATCCTGGGCCAGCGGGCGGAAGCCGGTCTCACCAGCCGGATCAAGGAGCTCATCAACGAGGAGCCGGAGATCCTGGGCGCGTACGACCTGATCCTCAACAACTACGGGCCGAACAAGGATTACGCCTCCGTCCATATCGAGCTGCCGGACACCATGACCGCGGACGAGATCGACGTGCTCACGCGGCGGCTCCAGAACAAGATCTACCAGGAAACGGGCGTCATCCTGACCGGTATCAGTCTCTACGCCTTCAACACAAAAAACGCCGAAGCGTCCGCCATGCGCCGCCAGATACACGACGTCGTCATGGCGCACGACTGGGCGCTCCAGCTCCACGGCTTCTACGCCGATACGGAGGCGAAGACGCTGCGGTTCGACGTGGTGATGAGCTTTGACATCGACCCGCGGGAGGGCCTGAAAACGCTCTACCAGGAGGTCGGCGCGCTCTATCCCGCTTACACGCTCCACATCGTGCCTGACGTGGACGTGACGGACTGACTCCCGGCGCGCCGCCGTTGCTTTTGCGCGGCGGAGCGGCTATAATACAAACAAAAACACAAAAACGATACAGGAGGACGCAGTATGCTGCAAGACGGAAAGATCCTGATAGGAAAAGGCACGAAGCCGGTCTATCTGCTGCCGCGGATGGCCAACCGCCACGGCCTCATCACCGGCGCCACCGGCACCGGCAAAACGTTTACGCTGAAGGTATTGGCCGAGGGCCTCTCGGACATGGGCGTGCCCGTGTTCCTTGCCGATATCAAGGGCGACGTCAGCAGTCTCGCCCTGGCCGGCACGCCGGGCGACAAGATCACGAGCCGGCTGGCGACTGTGGGCGTCGACCCCGCGGACTTCCGGTTCCAAAGCTATCCCTGCCGCTTCTGGGACGTGATGGAGCGCGGCGGCATCCCCGTGCGCGCCACGGTCAGCGACCTGGGCCCCCTGCTCTTCAGCCGCCTGCTGGGCCTGTCCGACGTGCAGGCCGGCGTGCTGAACATCGCCTTCCACGTGGCGGACGACAACGGCTGGGAGCTCATCGACCTGAAGGACCTGCGGGCCATGCTCACGTTCATCTCCGATAACCGCGCCGCCCTCACCGCCACTTACGGCAACGTGTCCACCGCCAGCGTCGGCGCCATCCAGCGCGCGCTGCTCAACCTGCAGGACCAGGGCGGCGAACAGTTCTTCGGCGAGCCCATGCTGGACATCGCCGACTGGATGCAGACCGGGCCCGACGGCCGCGGCATGATCAACATCCTCCACGGCGTCCAGCTCATCCAGCAACCGCTGCTGTACAGCACGTTCATGCTGTGGATGATGAGCGAGCTCTATGAATCTCTGCCCGAGGTGGGCGACCTGGATAAACCGAAGATGGTCTTCTTCTTCGACGAGGCTCACCTGCTGTTCAACAACGCCCCGCGGGCTCTGCTGGATAAGATCACGCAGGTGGTCAAGCTCATCCGCAGCAAGGGCGTGGGCATCTATTTCATCACCCAGAGCCCGGCCGACATCCCCGACGAGGTGCTGGCCCAGCTCAACAACCGCGTGCAGCACGCGCTGCGCGCCTATACCCCGGCGGAGCAGAAGGCCGTCCGCGTGGCCGCCCAGAGCTTCCGCCCCAATCCCGCCTTCAAGACGGAGGACGTTATCGGCAGCATGGGCACCGGCGAAGCGCTGGTCTCCACGCTGGACGAGGACGGCGCCCCCACCGTCGTGGAACGCGCCGTCATCTGCCCGCCCCAGTCCAGCTTCACCGCGCTGGAGGACGCGGCCCGCGCCATGCTGGTCGCCGGCGACGCGCTGTACCCCAAGTACAAGGACCTCATCGACAACCGCTCCGCTTACGAAGTGCTGACGGAGCAGGAAGCCGCGGAGGCCGAGGCTCTCGCCGCGCAGCAGGCGGAGGAGCAGGCCGCCAAGGAAGCCGCCGACGCGGAGAAACAGGCCGCCAGGGAAGCCAGGGACGCCGAAAAGCTGGCCCGCCAGCAGGAGAAAGAGCTGCAGGCCCAGTACAAGGCCGAGGGGCGCGACAAAAACGGCCGCACCAAGATCGAGGCCAGCATCCACAAGGCCACCAAGAGCACGGCGCGCAGCGTGGGCCGCAAGCTGGGCCGCTCCATCACCCGCGGCGTGCTGGGCACGGCGAACAAGAACGTCACCAGCGCCGCCGGGACCTTCGCCGGCAGTATCTTCAGCGACCTCATCGGCGGCATTTTCAAGTAAAACACATCGGTGAGCCGCAGACGGGGAGACCCGTCTGCGGCTTTTCTTTTTCGTGACCGCTTCCCCGCTCTTGACAACGGGGCACGCTTGCCGTATAATAAAGCTAACAATTGAACAAGTGTTCAATTGTTAGCAAAAAGCGCGCTTTGGGCGGCACGGTAAAGGAAGAAAGCTGACAATGGAAAAAGAACAGAAAACGACGCTGCTGCGTATCATCGCGGCGGGACTCATGCTGGGGGCGCTCCTGCTGGCGCGCCCTTCGGGAAAATTTGTCATTTTTCTCTATTTGATCCCCTATGTGACCATTGGATATGATATACTGTTGGAGGCCTTTGAGGGGCTCAAAGCACGCGAGCCCTTTGACGAGTGTTTTCTCATGGCTGTGGCCACGATCGGCGCCCTGCTGCTGGGCGAGTACGCGGAGGCCGTGGCCGTCATGCTTTTTTACCAGGTGGGCGAGTTCTTTCAGGATTACGCCGTTGACCGCTCCCGGGACAGTATCACGGAGCTGATGGATATCCGCCCGGACTACGCCTCCGTCGACGACGGGACGGGCGGCACGAAGCGCGTCGCTCCGGACAGCGTCGCCGTGGGCACGGTCATCACCGTGCTCCCCGGCGAGAAGATCCCCATCGACGGCGTCATCACGGAGGGCGCCACCACGCTGGATACCGCCGCCCTCACCGGCGAGAGCCTGCCACGGGACGCCGCTGTCGGCGACGAGGTCATCAGCGGCGCCGTGAACCTGTCCGGCCTTATCAAGGTACGTACCACCAAGGCCTTCGGCCAGTCCACCGCGTCGCGTATCCTGGAACTGGTGGAGAGCGCCGGGGAGAGAAAAGCCCGCTCCGAGGACTTTATCACGAAATTCGCCCGCATCTACACGCCCGCCGTCTGCGGCGGGGCGCTGGCGCTGGCCGTGCTGCCGCCGCTGGTGCGGAGCGTGTTCCTGGGCCTGCCGGCGGACTTCTCCGTCTGGGTATACCGGGCACTGACGTTTTTGGTGGTCAGCTGCCCCTGTGCGCTGGTGGTCAGCATCCCCCTCACCTTCTTCGCCGGTATCGGCGGCGCGGGCAGGGCCGGTATCCTGATCAAGGGCGCCAGCTTCGTGGAAACGCTGGCCAGGGTGCGGTACGTCGTCTTCGACAAGACCGGCACCATGACCCACGGCGTTTTCGAGGTCAGCGGCGTGCACCACAGCACGCTCGGCGACGAGGCGCTGCTGGAGACGGCGGCCCTGGCGGAGAGCGGCTCCAACCACCCCATCAGCCAGAGTATCCGGCGCGCTTACGGAAAAACTATTGACAAAAGCCGTGTCAAAGATGTACAAGAGATAAGCGGGCACGGTATCAAGGCCGTCGTGGACGGCCGGGCCGTGGCCGTCGGCAACCGGCGGCTCATGGAGTCGCTCGGCCTTGTCTGCGCCGACTGTCACGAGGCGGGCACCGTGGTCCACGTGGCCATCGACGGCGCTTATGCCGGCCACATCCTCGTGGCTGACCGCGTGAAGCCCAACGCCCGCGAGACCGTGGCGGCGCTGAAGCGTCTCGGCGTGCGCGAAACGGTGATGTTCACCGGCGACCGCGCCAGCGTCGGTGATCAGGTCGCCCGGGAGCTGGGCATCGACCGGGTGGAGAGCGAGCTGCTGCCCGACGAGAAGGTAGCCCGGCTGGAAGGCTTGCTCGGCGCCTGCGCGCCGGGCGAAAAGGTCGCCTTCGTGGGCGACGGCGTGAACGACGCGCCGTCGCTTTCGCGGGCGGATGTGGGCGTGGCCATGGGCGCGCTGGGCTCGGACGCCGCCATCGAGGCGGCCGACGTTGTCCTGATGGACGACGACGCCATGAAAACCGCCAGGGCCATCCGTCTTTCCCGCCGCTGCCTGCGTATCGTATACGAAAACATCGGGTTCGCCATCGGCGTCAAGCTGCTGTGCCTCGCGCTCTGCGCGGCGGGCGTCGCCGGCATGAGCGCCGCCATCTTCGCCGACGTGGGCGTGATGGTGCTCGCCGTGCTGAACGCCATGCGGGCCTTTTACGGAAAATAACTGATTGCATCGGAGGAGCCTATGATAGAACTGAAAAACGTCTTTTTCGAGGTCGAAGAAGACGGCAATAAAAAAACGATCATCCAAGACGCGTCGCTGACCGTGGACGACGGGAAATTCGTCGTCATCACAGGTCCCAACGGCAGCGGTAAATCCACGCTGGCCAAGCTCATCATGGGCATTGAGAAGCCCACGGCCGGCCGTATCCTGCTGGATGGGCAGGACATCACGGACGCCTCCATCACGGAACGCGCCCGGATGGGCATCAGCTTCGCGTTCCAGCAGCCTGTCCGCTTCAAGGGCATCAACGTCTTCGACCTGATCCGCCTCTCGGCCAAGCGGGACCTGTCCGTCTCCGACGCCTGCGAATACCTGTCCGCGGTGGGCCTCTGCGCGAAGGATTACATCAACCGCGAGGTGAACGCCAGCCTGTCCGGCGGCGAGCTGAAGCGCATCGAGATCGCCTCCGTGATGGCGCGCGGGACGCGCCTTTCGCTCTTTGACGAGCCGGAGGCCGGCATCGACCTCTGGAGCTTCCAGAATCTGATCCACGTCTTTGAGGACATGCAGGCCCACACCCACGGCTCCATCGTCATCATCTCCCATCAGGAGCGTATCCTGAACATCGCGGACGAGGTCGTCCTGCTGCGCCGCGGCGTCATCGAGAAGGTCGGCACCCGGGACGAGGTGCTCCCCTCCCTGCTGGGCATCGCCACCGACATGACCGCGTGCGCCAAATACGGGAAGGAGGCCTGACCCATGATAGACGAGATCCAGAAACGAATCCTGGCGGAGGTCGCCGACCTCCACGAGATACCCATCGGCGCCTACAACATCCGCGCCAACGGCGTCAGCGCCGCCCGCAACACCACCGCCAACATCGACATCGTGACCAAGACCGACAAGAGCGGTATCGATATCATCATCAAGCCCGGCACGAAGAACGAGAGCGTCCACATCCCCGTCGTGCTGAGCCGGACAGGCCTGAAGGAAACGGTCTACAACGACTTTTACGTGGGCGAAGGGAGCGATGTGACCATCGTGGCCGGCTGCGGTATCAACAACTGCGGCGACCAGGATTCCCAGCACGACGGCATCCACACCTTCCACATCGCCAAGGGCGCCAAGGTCAAATATGTGGAAAAGCACTACGGCGAGGGCGACGGCAAAGGCAAGCGTATCCTGAACCCCGGCACCGCGGTCTATATGGACGAGGACAGCAGCCTGGAGATGGATATGGTCCAGATCAAGGGCGTCGACTCCACCATCCGCAATACCACCGCCAGTCTCGCGGCGGGCGCCAGCCTCGTCGTCCGCGAACGGCTGATGACCCACGGCGAACAGCTGGCGGAGAGCAGCTACACCATCGAGCTGAACGGCGACGGCGCCAACGCCGATGTGGTCTCCCGCTCCGTGGCGCGGGACGATTCCACGCAGAAATACGTGTCCCGTATCGTCGGCAACAGCCGCTGCAGCGGCCATACGGAGTGCGACGCCATCATCATGGACACGGCGAAGGTCCTCGCCGTGCCGGAGCTCGCCGCCAACAACGTGGACGCGGCGCTCATCCATGAGGCCGCCATCGGCAAGATCGCCGGCGAGCAGCTCGTCAAGCTGATGACCCTCGGCCTGACGGAGGGCGAAGCCGAGGAGCAGATCATCAACGGATTTTTACGCTGAGGAGAACGCCATGATAAACCAGGAAGCGGAATGCTGCGAACACGCGGAGATACACGAGGACCTGCTGGCGCTGGTACAGCGCGGCATGCCAGACGTGGACAAGCTGTACGATCTCGCCGATCTTTTCAAGATCTTCGGCGACTCTACCCGTATCCGTATCCTGTTCGTGCTTTTTGAGTCGGAGGTCTGCGTGTGCGACCTGGCGGAGGCGCTGGATATGACCCAGTCCGCCATCTCCCACCAGCTGCGGATCCTGAAGCAGAACAAGCTCGTCAAAAGCCGGCGGGAGGGCAAATCCGTCTTCTACTCCCTGGCGGACGACCACGTCCGCACCATCGTGGGTCAGGGACTGGAGCATATCGAGGAATAAGTCTCTTTACCAAAAAACATACAGCCTGTCCGCTGCCCGCGGACAGGCTGTTTTGCTGTCCCGGCAGCAGGATATTGCGTTTTAGCGCAAAAAATAGTATACTGTAAGCGTAAAAAGATCCTCCGCGAGATCATGTGAAAGGAGCCGCCCATGGCCGTTGCTTACAGCGAGCTGGTGCCGAGCGCCGTTCTCGGCGACGAGAGCGCCAAACGGGAACTGTATCGCGACACCGTCAAAGACGTCTATGACACCGTCACGTCGTCCGTCGGTCCCGGCCAGACGGCCGAGACGCTGATCAAGGACGTCTATACCGTCGTGTTCGCGCGGCTCGGCAAGCTCCGCCATCCGGAGGATTTCCCCGCCTGGGTCAAGGCCATCACGCTGGAGACCGTCAAAGCCCACATCACGGCGGACGAGACCCAGTTCATCGGCGCGGAGCGGCCCGCCCCCGTGGCGGACGATTCGCCCACGGTCTTCATCGCCGAGGTACAGAACGCCGTGCGGGAGACCGCTCCCAAGCCGAAAAAGGAGAAAAAGCCCTCGCCCGCGGCGGAATTTCTCGCCCCGTACATAGAGGAGTTCAAAGAGCTCGTCAGCCAGCCCAAAGGCCGGATCGCCATCGGCGTTATCCTGCTCGTTCTCATCCTCGGCATCATCTTCATCCCGCGGCTGGCGGGCGCCGCCAGGCGGGAGCCGCTGCCCGACTATGTGGACCGGCTCAACGCCCACGCGTTCGATGTTTCCGCCAAAAGCTCTGCGGACGGCGATCTGACCACCCAGACGGGCGACGGCTACCTGAAGATATGCTTCCGCAACGTCTCCCGCAAGATACCCGTCGACGACGGCGGTATCTATACCGTGTATCTGGAAAACGACGGCAACTTCCTCTACTGCTGCCCCTGTTACGCCGCCGGCAAGACGGAGCTGTACGGCGAAAAGCTGAAGACCGGCGAGGCCGAGTATTACGCCTACCGCAGCGAAGCGGACGACAGCGTGGTCGTCATCATCTCCCGCTACGCGCTCTCCGGCGTGAAAGGCGCCGACCGCATCTACGTGGCCAGGAGCGATATGAAAAAGGTGACGCCCATCCCCGCGCTGGATTATACGCTCGTCAACGGCCAGTATATCCTGACCGCCGACGTAGAGACCGTCGACCGGGAGACGACGCCCGCCCCCGACGGTTGGGGCGAGGGCGGCGAGACCGCCGCGGAAACGGACACCGCCGCCGCGTTCAACCCCGCCTATCTCAGCTACGCCGGCAAAACGTACAAGGAGATCAGCAAAAAGTTCGGCGCCGGCACCTATGACAGCCAGAACCTGGTCTATATGTTCACCGACCGGCTGGGCTACGGCTTCAGCAACGGCACGGAAAAGGGCTGCACCAGCGTGATGACCGCGCTGGGCTACATCATCGACAACTGCCCCGACACGCTGACGGCGGCGGAGCTGGCGGAGATCCTCGGCCCCGGCCGGGAGGAGTTCAACGAGGAGGAATACGGCTACGCCTTCGTGTGCAGCTACCGTGACTGCCCGCTCTACGTCATGCGCACGGGCAGCGTCTACACGCCGGATTCCTACGTGCTTTTCAACGCCATCGACCTGCCGGAGAACCAGGAGCCGGAGATCACGCCGGAGGAGGAGGCCTACATCGCCGCCACCAGCCCCGCCAACGGCAGCTACACCGTCCTGCTCACCAAAAACTATGAGCAGACCGATTACGGCCTCTGGGTCAGCGCCTACACGGCCGCGCCCATCATCCTCAGCGACGACGCCTTTGCCGATCTGGACACCGACTCCGTGGTGGCGCTGTCTTCCTACGGCCTTGCCGACATCGAGGTCTATTCCGTGGCGGTGGACACCATCGCCGGCTACCGCGCCATCATCCTGAACGAGACGGAGACCTTCCTGCAGACGGAGAACGGCTGGGAGTACTGCGACGACACGCTCTCCACCCGCATGTACCGGACAGGCAGCGTGAAGCTCCTGTTCACGGAGGACACCGTCATCACAGACTTCACCGGCGACAACAACGTCCGGCTCAAGAGCATCCGCAGCTTCACCGGCAGCGAATCCACGCCCGTCAGCGTGACCGTCGCGGGCGGTCGGGTGACCGAAGCGCTGCTCGGCTATCATCATCAGTAAGGAGACGACCAATGATCTACAAGGATTTCCGGGGAGAAAAGCTTTCGGCGCTCGGTATGGGCGCCATGCGCCTGCCGGTGCTGGACGGCGAGGCGAGCCGTATCGACGAGCAGACCACCGCCGCGATGATCGCCTGCGCCATGGAGCACGGCGTCAACTATTACGACACCGCCTGGGGCTACCATAACGGCATGTCGGAGCCCATCATGGGCAAGCTGCTCTCCGCCTACCCGCGGGCCAGCTTCAATCTGGCCAGCAAGTTCCCCGGCTACGACCTTGCCAACATGGACAAGGTGCAGGAGATCTTCGAAAAACAGCTGGAGCGGTGCCGTGTCGACTACTTCGATTTTTACCTGTTCCACAACGTCTGCGCGCTGAATATCGACGCGTATCTCGACGAAAAATACGGGATCTACGACTATCTCATGGCGCAGAAAAAGGCCGGCCGGATCCGTCATCTCGGCTTCTCCGTCCACGGCGATATCCGCGTGACCCAGCGCTTCCTGGACGCTTACGGCGACGATATGGAGTTCTGCCAGATCCAGCTGAACTGGCTGGACTGGAAATTCCAGAACGCCAAGGCCAAGGTGGAGCTCCTGGCGAAGCACGATATCCCCGTCTGGGTCATGGAGCCGGTGCGCGGCGGCAAGCTGGCCGCCCTCCCGCCGGAGGATACGGCGAAGCTCCGCGCCATGCGCCCCGATGAAACGACGCCCGGCTGGGCTTTCCGCTTTCTGCAGGCGCTGCCCACCGTGGGCGTGACGCTCTCGGGCATGAGCGATCTTGCGCAGATGGAGCAGAACATCGCCACCATGAGCGAGCATAAGCCGCTCACGCTGAAGGAGCTGGACGCGCTTTTCGCCATCGCGGACGCGATGATGCAGAAGGACTCCCTCCCCTGCACCGCCTGCCGCTATTGCGAGCCACACTGCCCCCAGCAGCTCCCCATCCCCGACCTCATCGCGCTTTACAACGAGCACCTCTCCACGCCGTCCGGCGCGGGCTTCATCGCGCCCATGGCCGTGGCCGCCATGCCGGAGGAAAAGCGCCCCTCGGCGTGTATCGGCTGCCGCAGCTGCGAGGCCGTGTGCCCCCAGCTCATCAAGATCTCGGAGATGATGAAGACCTTTTCGAAAATGGTCGAATAAGCACGCAGCGAAAAGGCGGACGCTCCGGCGTCCGCCTTTTTTCGTTTTATCGTGTCAGCGCAGCTTGACGGAGACCTCTCCGGTGAAGACATCCTCCGTCCCGCCGTCCGCATACTGCACGGCGAGGGAGTAATCGTCGTTGACGGCGAGGGCCGTGGCCTCTCGGGCCCCCTCCGGCTTCAGCACGGCGACGGGCCGTCCCACCGTCAGACAGCGGCGGCGGTACTCCGCGAGCCAGGCCTCCGCCGGCTCAGCCCCCTGCCGCAGACGGTCCAGCTCCGCGACGAGCGTCCTGGCCAGCGTCTCCGTGTCCCCCGCCCGGCCGGTCAGCTCGGACAGATACCCCGCCGTTTCGCGCACCTCCGGCGGGAGCGACGCCGCGGTACCGTTCACGTTGATCCCGATCCCCATCACGACGAAGCGCTCGCCCCGCGCGTCCGCGGAGCTTTCGGCCAAAATGCCGCCGATCTTCCGCCCCGCCAGCATGAGGTCGTTCACCCACTTGATCGCCGGCTCCGCGCCGCAGCAGGCGCCGACGGCCCGGCACGCGGCCACCGCCGCCCGGGCGGTGAGCGTCGCCGCGTTCGTCTCTGACCGGAAAAGGTACGAGAGATAAAGCCCGCCCTCCGGCGACGCGAAGGTGCGGCCCAGCCGCCCCCGTCCCGCCGTCTGCCGCCGGGCGATGACGACCTGGCCCGCCGCCGCGCCTGCGGCCGCCATCTCGCGCAGCACGCTGTTGGTGGACGGCGCGGTCTCCAAAACGATCGTTCTTTTCATCACTTTCTCCTCTTTTCCTCTTTCCAATCCGCTGAAAAAAGAGTATCATATTTTTTGTTCAATAACAATAAGGATCACCCTGAGGTGTTTTTATGCTCACATATTTGAAAGCGATCTTATTCGGCGTCCTGGAGGGCGTCACGGAGTGGCTGCCCATCTCCTCCACCGGCCATCTGATCATCCTCAACGACCTGATCACGCTGGATGTCACGCCGGAATTCTGGAAGCTCTTCGAGGTCGTCATCCAGCTGGGCGCCGTGCTGGCCGCCGTCGTCCTCTTCTGGAACAGGCTGTGGCCCTTCTTCCCCTCCCGCTCCCGGGAGGAACGGCGGGCGACCTGGCTCCTCTGGGCGAAGATCGCCGTGGCTATCCTGCCGTCGGTCGTCATCGGCGGCCTGCTGGACGGCTGGTTCGACGCGCATTTTTACAACGCGCCCACCGTGGCCGCCGCGCTCATCGTGTATGGCGTCGCCTTCATCGTGACGGAGCGGCTGCAGCGCGGCATCCGTCCCCGGGTGCTGGCGGTAGAGGAGCTCTCCTTTGCCGACGCGCTGCGCGTGGGCCTGTTCCAGGTGCTGGCCATCATCCCCGGCACCTCCCGCTCCGGGGCCACCATCCTGGGCGGTATGCTGACGGGCCTTGCCCGTCCCGTGGCGGCGGAGTTTTCCTTTTACCTGGCCATCCCCACGATGGCGGGCGCTTCGCTGCTGAAGACCGCGGGCTATCTGGCGACGGGCGCCGTCCCCGGACGGACGGAGCTGCTCATCCTGCTCGTCGCGTCCGCGGCGGCTTTCCTCGTGTCGCTGGCCGTCATCCGCTTTTTGATGGACTTCGTCAAAAAGCACACCTTTACCGTATTCGGTCATTATCGCATCATCCTCGGCCTCATCGTGCTGGGATGGTACTTCTTACACACATGATACTTTCGGAGGTCCGCTATGAACAGAACGCTTTTCCAGGCCGCCACGCTCCAGTCCCTGATGCTGGGCAATTATTACGGTTTTATCTCCTACGACGAGCTGCTGACCCACGGCGACTTCGGCATCGGCACTTTTGAGGGGCTGGACGGCGAGATGATCACGCTGGACGGCGTCGTCTACCGCGCCGACGCCGACGGCTATATCACCACGCCGGCCACCAGCACCCTGTCGCCCTACTGCGTCATGGCGCCCTTCACCGCCGACGCCACGTTCCGGCTGGACGCCTTCGGCACCCTTGCGGAACTCTGCGCCGCGCTGGACGGGCTCATCTCGCCGGAGGGCAAAAACTACATCTACGCCGCCAGGATCAGCGGCTGCTTTGCCAACGCCGCCCTGCGCAGCGTGGAGGGCAGTCTCCCGCCCTACGCCATCACCGGCACGGCCGCCATCTCCCGCCAGCACCGCTTCACGCTCCGCTCTGTCGCTGGCACCGCCGTCGCCATGCGGTTTCCCGATTACATGGACCGGGTGAACATGCCCGGCTGGCACCTCCACTTCATCACCAACGACCGTTCCCGCGGCGGCCACGTGACGGATCTCGCCGCCGCCGGCGCGACGGTGGAGCTTTGCGCGCTGGACACCTTTGAGATGATGCTGCCGGAGAAAAACATCTTCGGCGGCCTGCCCCTCATGAACGTCAGCAACGATGCCGTCAAATCCGCGGAAGAGTGATATCGACAACATATGTAAAAGTTTTTACATTAAAAAGCCCTATGAAAAAGTCCCGGAAAGCAGCGCTTTCCGGGACTTCTCTCTTGGATGGGCCGCCGCTCGAAAGCGACCGGTCCCAAACGCTCACGCTCTGTTGAACTTCGTCTTCGGCTGCTTGCAGCGCGGGCACTTCCAGTCGTCCGGCAGATCCTCGAACGCGACGCCGTCGTGCTCGGCGGGGTCATAGACGTAGCCGCAGACGGAGCAGACGTATTTGCCGGAGGCCTCCTGCCCGGCAAGATCGTACGTTTCAAAACGTGACCGTTTCCGGCGCCTCCGTAAAGGAACTGAAGGTCGCGGCGGCGTTTTTGAGATACAGCATCTGCATGTTGCCGTCGTCCGGGCTGTACATGCCCTTCAGGCTCGGCATTTTCTCCAGCATGGCGACCTTGACGGCGCGTTCGTCGTCGTTGACCAGCTCGCCCGCGACGCGCAGCCACCTGCCGTCCTTGAACGCGCAGATCTCCACCTTGGGGTTCGCGGCGATCTGGCGGGAGACCGCCTTGACCTTGCCCGTTTCGATATACAGCTTCCCGCCGTACAGAAGCACAGTCCCGAAGGGCCTCACCCGCGGCTGGTCGCCCTCGGCCGTGGCGAGATAATACGTCTCGGCCTCCTCAAGGAACCGGCACACTCTTTCGATGTTTTCCATTGTGTATTCTCCTTTCTTATACTGCCGTCAGCCCTCCATCACATGGAGCGCCGCGATGTCCTGGTTCTCGATGGTCTGCATGACCGCGAGAGCGTGGGGCTCCAGATACGTCCCCTCCGCAAAGGTGAGCTCCTGCTCCTCCAGCCGCTCGACCACGTCCTCCGCGATGCTCTCCACCGCGGCGAGCTTCCGTCTGCTGCCCTCCGCGTCGTCGTCGCCCAGCAGCAGGCCCTCCAGCCGCGTGCGCATGCTCTCGCCGCCCTCCAGCGCGCGCATGGCGCGGAAGGCCCACTTGTAATAGGGCATGTGCCGCTTTTCCAGCAGGAACCACAGCTCTGCGGCGTTCCGCACGAATTCATCCAGCGCCAGCGCCGCCGCGCCGCGCTCCCCGTGCTTCAGACACCGCTCATAGTTATACTGTCCCGTCTGGGCCATCATCGCCAGCCGGGCCGCGATCTTCTTTTTCCGCACGTCCTCCGGCATGCCGGTCAGGATGAGCTTCCGCACCTTCGTGAACTCGCCCAGATCGTCCCGGAACACCTCGCCGTTGGTGGCCTCCGCCAGCGCCCAGGACGGCAGCGACAGCCACTCCTCCCAAAAGGCCGGCGCGCCGCGCCGCCCCGTGTAATGCAGGTAAAAATCCCCGATGGTGCGCACGCCGTGGCCGTTGGAGCCCAGCGCGCTCCGCTGGGCGGTCGTCTCCGGCGCCAGCAGATTGTAAAGCCGCTGCAGCTGGACGCCGACGGCGACGTCGTCCTCCTCCGTCAGCCAAAGGCAGACGCCCGTGTCGAAATCGTGGTCGCGGGACACCGCGTCGTCAAAGCCGAAGCACTCCGACCCGTGGCCCACCAGGCCCGCCGCGATACGCCCCTCGTACTGCGGCAGCTCCTTGCGGATGGCCGGCGCCAGCGTCTCCGTGTAAAAAAGTCTCGCCTCTTCAATGCCTTGCATCGTATATCCTCCTTGCTTTTTCTTCCAGCTCTGCCGCCATTGTCTCATATCCGAACCGGCGGAACGCCGGCGCGCATTTCGTCAGGTTGAAGGCGTGATAGCCGTTCTGCTCCGTGGCCGCGTCGTCCAGCGCGTCCCACGCGGCGGCCAGCGCCTCATCGATCCGCGGGTCGTCCGCCGCCCCCGCGGCATACAGCGCCGCCAGGTTGCACCAGGTGACGGCCTCCTCGTCGCGTCTGCCGCCGCCCTTGCGCAGGATGGCGAGCGCCCGCTCGAAATACCGTTCCGCCGCGGCGCCGTCCCCCACGTCCTGACAGGCGAGAGCCATGTTGTTGTAAAGCCCGGCAAACCGGTAATCCGCCGGATCGAGATGGTCCGCGTACACGCGGCAGACCGCCGTGAAGATCGGCACGGCCCGCGCCGCCTCGCCGAAGGCCTTCAGCGTCGTCGCCGCGTTCAGCGCCACCGTCGCGCCGGACACCGTGGCCGCAAGGCCGTGCGCCCGCAGGAGGGCGAGCCCGTCCTCCACCGCGGCGAGGCCCTTGTCCCGGTCGCCCGTCTTGCGGTAGTGGCCCATCAGCTCGCTGAGCATCGTCACCTCGCCGCTCCAGTCGCCCGCGTCGGCGGCTTTTGCCCGCCAGCGTTCCAGCAGCGCGCCGCCCTCGGCGCCCCGGTCCGCGTCGTAAAGCGCGTCCAACTCGGCCAGGATCTCCCGCACGGGGATGACGGCGGCCGCGCTGTCCGCCCGCTTCACCCAGCCGCCCGTGTCAAACGGGCACGCCGGCTCCTGGTAATCGCCTGTTTCGAGCGCCATAAGACCGCCTCCCTTCGTTTCAGCAGGCGCGGATGATCCGCTCTGCCGTGCGTATGCCGTCCACCGCGGAGGACATGATACCGCCGGCGTAACCGGCGCCCTCCCCGCAGGGATAGAGGCCCCGCACTGCCGACTGTCCCTCCCCGTCCCGCAGGATACGGACGGGTGAGGAGCTCCGTGTCTCCGGCGCTGTCAGGAGCGCCTCCGGCGCGGCGAAGCCCCGCAGCTTTTGATCGAAAACAGGGATCGCCTCCCGCATGACGCGGACGATCCTTTCCGGCAGGACCGTCTCCAGCGAGCAGAGCGTCACGCCCGGCGCGTACGTCGGCGCGATGTGTCCCGCCGCCGCGCCGCCCATGAAGCGGCCCACCGGCTCTGCCGGCGCCCGGTATCCGCCGCCCGCGGCGGCAAACGCCCGCCGTTCGATGTCCCGCTGCCAGTACATGCCGCCCAGCGGCCCCCCGCCGGGGAACTCCTCCGGCCCCACGGACACCAGCAGCGCCGCGTTGGCGTTGTCCCCGCTCCGGCCGGAATAGCTCATCCCGTTGGTCACGACGCCGCCCTCTTCCGAGGCCGCCGCCACCACATAGCCCCCCGGGCACATGCAGAACGTATAAGCCGCGCCGCCCGCCGTCCGGCAGGCGAGCTTGTAATCCGCCGGCCCCAGCCTATCCGCGAACGCGCCGTACTGCGCCTCGTTGACGGCCTGCTGCCGGTGCTCGATCCGCGCGCCGAGGGAGAACGCCTTCGGCTCCATGGGCACCCCGGCGGCCAGCAGGCTCTCGAACGTGTCCCGGGCGCTGTGGCCGATGGCCAGCACCGCCGCGCCACACGGGAGCGTATCGCTGACGCCGCCGCGCTCATACCGCAGGCCCGTCAGCCGCCCGCCGGCGGTCACGAGACCGGTCATCTTCGTGTTGAACAGCACCTCGCCGCCCAGCGCCGTCACGCGCCCGCGGAGATTTTTGACCACCTCCCGCAGACGGTCGGTGCCCACGTGGGGCTTCGCGTCCCAGGTGACGCTCTCGTCCGCGCCGAAAAGCGCGAACTGCCGCAGCACCCAGGGGATACGCTCGTCGCGCGTCCCGGTGTTCAGCTTGCCGTCCGAAAACGTGCCGGCGCCGCCCTCCCCGAACTGCACGTTGCACGCCGGGTCCAGCGCGCCCGTCTGCCAGAAGCGTTCCACCTTTTTCCGCCGTTCGTCGGCGCTGTCGCCGCGTTCCAGCACGATGGGCCGCAGCCCCGCCTCCGCCAGCACCAGCGCGGCGAACATGCCCGCCGGGCCGAAGCCCACCACCACGGGCCGCTCCGCCGGCTCACGCGCGGGCCGCGGGATCACGTAAGGCCTCTCCTCCGCCCGCTCCCAGCGCCCCGGGGCGAGACGCCGCTCCTCCGCCAGCGCCACGTCCACCGTGTACACGATCCGGACGTCCCGCTTTTTCCGCGCGTCTACGGACCGGCGGCGCAGCTGCAGCGCCGTGATATCGCTTGCGGGCACGCCGAGCGTCCGCGCCGTCTTCGCCAGAAGCGCGGCGCGGCTGTCCTCCCCCGCGGGGAGCGTCAGATCGCGTACCCGAATCATCCGTTACTCCTTTGCCGCGGCGCTTCCGGCGGCGTAGCCGCTCGACCACGCCCACTGCAGGTTGAACCCGCCGCAGTCGCCGTCGATGTCCAGCACCTCGCCCGCGGCGTAAAGCCCCGGCACGAGCCGGCTCTCCATCGTGGCGGCGTCGAACTCCGCCGTGCGGATACCGCCCGCCGTCACCTGCGCGCCGTCCATGCCCATCGTACCTGTCACGGTCAGCTCCCGCCGCTTCACGGCTCCGGCGATGCGCCGGATATCCTCCGCGCGCAGACTGCCCGCCGGCGCGGTCAGCTTGTAGCCGCAGGCGGCGATCACCGTGCGGCCAAGCCTGTTATGCAGTACGCCCGTCAGCAGATCCTCCAGCGTCCGGCCGCCCGCCGTTCTTTCCGTCATGATGTCGACCAGCTCTTCCGCCGTCAGCTCCCGCATAAGGTCGAGCCGCAGCGTCACCGGCCCCGCCGCCGTCGCGGCCGCCCGCGATACGTCGAAGACCGCCGGCCCCGATACGCCGTAATCCGTGAACTGCACCTCGCCCGCACTCTCCGCGACGGGCCGCCCGTCCGCCAGCACGGTCACGGCCGCGTCCGCCCGCACGCCCTTCAGCGGGCGCGTGAAAGCGTTGTCCGTTTTCAGCTGGACCAGCGACGGATAGAGCGCCGTGCAGCTGTGCCCCAGGCTCTGCAGCAGCGCGTAACCGGCCTTCGTGCCGCCGGCCCGCGTGCCCGCCGCGCCGCCGCAGGCCACGATGAGCCTGTCGCAGCGGAGCGTCTCGCCGGCGGAAATGACGGCGAAGCCGCCCGCCTCCCGCCGCACCTGCTGTACCTCAAAGGCCGTCCTGACCTCCACGCCGCTCTCCGCCACGGCGAAGCGCAGCACGTCCACCACGCTCCCCGCCTGGTCCGAGTGGGGATACACCCGGCCGGAGGGCTCCGCCACGGTCACGAGCCCGAGCCCGCGGAAAAAACGCCGCGTCGCCGCCGCGTCCAGCGCCGCCAGGGCGGGCCGGACAAAAGCCGGGTCCTCCCCGTGGTAGCGCTCCGGCGCGGCCGCCTCATTGGTCAGATTGCAGCGTCCGTTGCCCGTAACGGCCAGCTTCCGGCCCAGCCGCGCGCCGCGCTCCAGCAGGAGCACGCGGGCGCCGCCCCGCGCCGCGGCGATGGCGGCCGTCATGCCGGCGGCGCCGCCGCCTATGATCGCAACAGTCATGGATACGACCTCGTTTCGTCAGATAAGACTATTATAGTATAAACTGCGCCGCCCTGCAAGGCAATGTCACGTCCGCGCCGCCCGTTACGCCTTGACAACCCCAGACCGATGGGGTAGAATGGCTTTTGCGCTCCGCCGCCGGCGGAACGCCTCACGCCCACGTAGCTCAGCAGGATAGAGCGGCCGCCTCCTAAGCGGCAGGTCGTTCGAATCCAAAAGCCGCATAAAATTGAATATGTCCCAGTACCTCAGTTGGATAGAGGGTTCGCCTCCTAAGCGAAACGCCGCGCGTTCGAGTCGCGCCTG
>Ga0079305_1001525_pt1 | contig 29143 bp, 32 predicted proteins | sample LMS_cellobiose_e_FD_79183 | JGI IMG/M metagenome (GOLD analysis project Ga0079305, IMG submission 79183) | Rumen-fistulated moose microbial communities from Alaska, USA - LMS_cellobiose_enrichment | ecosystem: Host-associated > Mammals > Digestive system > Stomach > Rumen fluid ... | reverse complement strand
GTGATCTGGATTCTGGCGAACGGCACAGTGGATGGAGCGAGCCTGCTGTCGCTCTGCTCTGGGTTCCTGGATCCGTTTGCATCGCTGTTCGGGCTGGACGGGGTGATCCTGATGGCCTTCATCCTGGGCTTCCCGGCAAATGAAATTGTTGTCCCGATCATCATTATGACGTACCTTTCGACTGGGGCAATTCTGGAGCTGGATGATCTCGCTCAATTGAAAAGCCTGCTCCTGGACAATGGATGGACCTGGTTGACGGCGGTGAATACGATGTTGTTTTCTCTGATGCACTGGCCTTGTTCCACCACCTGCCTGACGATCAAGAAGGAGACGCAGAGCCTCAAGTGGACGCTGGTGTCCTTTGCGGTCCCGACGGTGATAGGGCTGTTGGTTTGTCTGCTTGTCGCAACGGCCGCAAGACTTTTGGGTTTGGTGTAAATAACGATAAAAGGGGCCCCGCAATTGCGGGGCCCCTTTTATCGTTATAGGCGTAAATCCTATTTGGAGGCGGGGAAGAAGGGGCGCAGCGTGCCGGCGACGGCACTGATCGGCATGGTCTGCAGGATGACCTGCCCGGGACCCTTGACCACTGTGTTGAAAATGCCTTCTCCCCCGAAAAGCATATTCTTTACACCGGGGACCGAGACAATCTCGATGCCGCAGGAGGCGTCCATCGCCGCGAGATAGCCGGTGTCGACGATTATCTGCTCGCCCGCCGCAAGGTTATACTCGATGGCATGACCATCAATTTCGACAAAGGCGGTACCGCTGCCGGAAAGTTTCTGCATGATGAATCCTTCACCGCCAAAAAAGCCTGCGCCGAGCTTTTTCTGGAAAAAAACTGAGAGCTCCACAGTGGTTTCGCTCGCAAGGAAAGCGCTTTTCTGGACGATCATTGGGCGGTCAGGCAGGATGGAGAGGGCGCGGATCGAGCCCGGAAAGCTTGAAGCGAAGGCGATCATTCCCGGCCCGCCCTGTGCGGTGTAGCGGTTCTGGAAAAGCGCCTCGCCCGCGAACATCCGGCCGAGCGCCTTGCCCACGCCGCCGCCCGAGGTGGTTTCCATCTTCATATTCGGGCTCATCCAACTCATGCTTCCGCGTTCGGTGATCATCTGTTCATTGGCCTGCAGGTTGCAGATAACAACCGGCAGCGGGGTTCCCTCGATCTGATACTGCATTATGAAATCCCTCCTGATAAAATCTGTTACCGTATCCATTTTACGCACAAAGAGACCCAATTGCAATAAATGAGACTATAAAAGTATGAAAAACCGCGTGAATACTGAAATGCAAAGGCTGATTATTTCCTTTATATGAGGCGCAGACTAAATAAAAAAGGACAGAAAAAAAGATTGCGAAAGGAAGTATCCACATTTGATCAATGAAAATATAAAGACGACCGCTTATCTGATCCGTTCGCCGTACGACCTTTATGGACGCAATGCCCAGCGTTTTCACAGCAAGGTTCATGAACTGGGCGGCGTTATCCTCATTGGAAAACCGGAAGAAAACCGCACCTGCCGTGCGGACAGCCTGCTGGGAATTTTATCCCTCGGTGTACACAAGGGTGATACGATCGAGCTGGTGGTGCGCGCCGACAGCGGCGTGCGTGCTGCGGAAGCCCTTTGGGAGATTTCGGAATCGCTTTAAAAAGGCATATTCCGCTCTGCCCCGCAAAGGATAATGCGGGGGGTGAATGGAAGATGACCAAATTGAAAGAATATGCGGCGGTCTGTACGGTCGGTTCGATGGGCTACAGCCTGATCGAAATTGTCTGGCGTGGGTTTACCCACTGGACGATGGCCGTCACCGGAGGAATTGGTTTTCTGCTGCTCTATCTGACCAATCTGCGCATGGCCGGGAAAACATTGCTCAGCCGCTGCGCCGCTGGCTGTGCGGTGCTCACTTCGGTGGAGTTTCTCGCGGGCTGCATCGTCAATAAGCTGTTCGGCCTGCAGGTCTGGGATTATTCAAAGGAACAGGGAAACCTGATGGGGCAGGTATGCCCGTTATATGCAATCCTCTGGTTTTTGCTCTGTGTGCCGGTGATGCCGTTGGCAAATGCCATCCGGAACAGGCTGTCACCGCCGCCGGCCAGCTGTGAGATCATCACCTGAAAAAATCTTTTTGCGAAACGAAACCGGCAGGGAAAACTCCTGCCGGTTTCGTTTCGGAGAGATTGGGAAAAATGATGTTATGCGGCCAGGGAATTGTCTGGAGCGTCCATTCCTTCGGGGGAAGCTTCTGCCGCCGCGGCGACGGGTGCTTCCGAGGATACGCCACTGGAAGATTCGGTGGTTTCCGGGATGGAGGCATCGGATTGCGGTTCCATATCTTCGTATTCCTCGTCGCTGTATTCCTCTTCATCATATTCATCATAGGTGCGTACCTCGACCAGTTCGGCCAGAGCAGAAGTTTTGAGGTTCAGCTGGAACTTGTCGTGCAGATCGAGGGAGTATGTTTCGCCGTGATTGCCGCGGTCGTTGAAGTTAATCTGCCGGATACGGTAAGCGGTATCCGGGATCTTGTCCAAGATGCTGCGGCATTCGCGGGCGAAGTCCTTTTCGTTGCTGAAGGACCCTGCCAGTGAAATGGATATATAGGCGTTTGTTTTATCGGTGAGTGCAGCAGGATCCTCTTTGTAGTTAATCCGTTCATAATAGGGAAGTTCAATATTTACGTAGAGTGAACGGATATTTCCGTTCGTCTGTAGCCGTTCGTAAAGGTCATCCTCGATCAGATCGCTCACCTGATCACGTACGCGCCAGGTGTCGGGCCCGAAGTAGTCCCAGAAGGTGGGAATCAGGGACAGCACAACTCCGCCGCAGATGAGCACAAAGCAGACAAAACCACTGAGGAAGTCATATTTAAGCTTTTCTCCCTTATGGCGGAAATATCCGATGAGGATTTCAAGGCCGAGGAAAACAAAGATGATTGGAGACAGCTTCAGAACTGTAAAAATATCGAAGGCGGGATAAAAAGTCGCAACCAGGGCAATGATTCCGGTCACGATGAGCGCAAATCCCATCGTGAGGGTGCCGATACGGCGCGTGCGTGGAAGCGGCGGATAGGAATAAGAGGCCTGCGGCGTGGGAGGGGTCTGGGCCGGGTCTTCCGGCGTCTGCGGCGCGGCCGCTTCCTGGTTGGGATCAAAATTTTCGTTATTCATGGTTTTCTCCTTTATACTCTACGAAATCAGCTTCAGCCTCCACGGGAAGCTTCTTTTTGCCGCGCACCAGATGCACGCCCAACAAGATGACCGCGACCGATACGACGGTGCTGGGAATGTTGCGGGTCAGGTAGTGCAGGATCCAGATATTCTCAATGCCGATATATTCGAAAATGGTTTCAAAAATTGGCAGAAAGAAATTGTTCAGCACCAGATAGATTCCCAAAAGGACCAGTCCCCAGCCAACCAGCAGGTGGCGTTTTTCAATAATGGCTTTCATTTTTCCGGTTTGGACGGCAATGCCATCCCCAAACAGAGAGGCCCGGACCCGCTGTGCAAACACGCGGTCGGCGGTTTCGCGCTGTTCGAGCGAGAGCCATTTGATATTGAAGGTGTCAAAAAAAGAATAGCACCAAATCACCGGTAAAAAGAAAAACAGAAAGCTGAGCTGAAAAAAGCCGGCGATACAGATCAGCCCCCAGAAGGTTACCATAATTGCCAGGCCCTTGTTCATCATCCCCAGATACATTTCGCCTGCGCCGGGGATAAAGGCGAAGCAAAAGGTTAAAAAGCTACTTTTTCTCATCTTTGTTGATACCCCTCTCGAAAGATATGTTGTTTACAAATTCATGAAATGCTTTGGAAATATTGTCAGAAACCTCAAAGGCTTTTTCGCTGATGCTGTAGGAATGGTCGGTCATCTGGTTAAGGAACTTGCTGTTTCCGTCGACATCAATATTGAATACGCCGATATTCCAGAAGACAATGGCGAACGAAGCGGCCACCACTGCTGTCGAATACTTGTTGATGAAGATTTTACGCGCGCGCTGCCGCAGGCGCTGCATGACGCCGGGGGCAAGCGGTTCCGGGGAGGAAACGAGCAGGGCATCGTCCGCGAGCAGCTCGGCATATTTGGCTACGCACTGATCGCAGAACGAAAGATGTTCGGCAACTTCCAGACGCTGTAATTCATCAAGCGGTTCATCGTGGACAAGGCAGCTGAAAGCATAGTCGCTCAGATGTCCGTCTTCCAGAAAGAGATCCTTCATATCTGCGTTTCCTCCTTTAATATTTTTTGAAGCATCTGCCGGGCTCGGTAAAGCTGGGTCTGCACAGTTTTCTTGGGGCGGTCGAGCTGTTCGGAGATTTCGTCCACCGTCTGTTCCTTGAGGAAAAACAAGACGGCGACTTTGTGGTAAGGCTCCTTGAGGTTCAGGATGGTCTGCCGGATGGCGCCTTCGCCCTCGTCAGATATGTATAGTCGTTCGGGTGAGTTTTCCGAACGGAGCATATCAATTTCGCTCATATCTTCGCTGAGGCTGACGCGCCGGTTGTAAGCGCTTTTCAGATAATCCTTCGCTTTGTTGGTGGCGATACGCGCAAGCCATGCGCGCAGGTTTTGTTCCTTCACGTTGTCAATGTGCGCAAAAGCGGAAACAAAAGTGTCCTGTGCGAGATTCTGCGCCTCGTGATAGTCGCGTACCAGCTGATAACAGATGGTAAACACAAGACGCTCGTTCTCTTCCACCAGTTCTTTGAATTTTTCGTTTGTCATCTAGTCTTGCGCTCACCACCTCAACAGCCTTACGTTTATTGAAACGAACGGATCGCTTCTTTGTCTTCAAATATGATACAATAATTTTCAGAATTTGTCGATTGGTCCCAAAAGTCCAAATTGACCCGTTTTTCCCCGTATGTTATAATATTTCTTAATTGCCGTGGAGCTTATTTAATAAAGAAAGGGGACGGCCGCGTGTCGAAGCTTTTGGCATTGGATTTGGATGGAACGACTTTTGGAGAACATACCGTGCTTTCGGAAAGAAATCGTGGCTGCCTTGTAAAAACACGGGAAAATGGGACGGTCGTCTGCTTTGTTACCGGGCGAAAGAGCCTGCGCCAGATTGGCCATGTTGCGGATCTCTGTGATTATATCGTGCTCAGCAACGGCGGAACCGCACTCAAAATGCCTGGGGAAGAACTTCTCTATACGACGCTGGTCGACCCTGCCGACTTGGAAAAACTGGTTGATTTTTGTAATCGTGAGCGGATTGTTTTACATATTATGGATGAAAACTATTGGGGTGTCAACTTTTTTACCGATCAGGTGCGTGAGCAGGAAGTCCGCTACCAGAACCGGGCGGTCCTCTACCGCGCGTTCCAGGATGTCCCGCTCAAGGCGGTGGACGGTTTCGTCGCAAATGGAGATTGGCGTGTGCTGGAACGGTTTATCAGAGCGGAGAAGCTGAATCTCTGCTGTGTCGCGACGGCGAAGAACATGGTCGATATCATGCCTGCCGGGGTTAATAAATGGCAGGGCGTACAGCGTGTGGCTGAGCGTGAGGAAATTTCTCCACACGAGATCATCGCCGCCGGAAACTATTATAACGATCTTGAAATGATCATTGGCGCGGCGGTCGGCGTCGCGGTGCAGAACGCGCCGGACGACCTGAAGGCACAGGCAGATTATGTAACCCGCGCCACCAACCGCGAAGATGCGGTTGCGGAGATCATTGAAAAGTTCCTTCTATAAAGGAGAGAAGATGCAAAAGCCGTTTCGCAAAGTGTACATTGAGATCACCAACGTCTGTAATCTGAACTGCTCATTCTGCCCCGGTACCCGCCGGGAACCATGTTTTATGCGGCCGGAGGTCTTTGCGCGGGCGCTGGGGCAGGTACGGCCCTATACAGATTACATCTACCTGCATCTGATGGGGGAGCCGCTGCTGCATCCGCAGCTCATACAGTTTTTGGACATGGCGGAAAGAGTGGGATTGCGGGTAAATCTTACGACCAACGGCACGTTGATTGCAAAAGCGGGCGATAGCCTGCTTTTGGCGCCGGCCCTGCGCAAGGTGGGATTTTCGTTGCACAGTTATGAAGCGAACAGGTACGACCGGCGTTTGGAAGACTATCTGGCGGATATTTTTGCGTTTGTGGACCGGGCGAAGGAACGCGGGGTCATCTGTGAGCTGCGTCTGTGGAATCAGGACGCTTCGGACAGGACCGGTGCAAACGCCCTCAATGAAACAGTCGTGCGGATGGTGAAGGATCGATTTGGGACCGAAACAGAGCGCTGCCGCCGCGGCAGTGAGAGCCTGCGCTTGCAGGAGGGTGTCTATCTGGAGTTTGCGCCGGTATTCGACTGGCCGGATGGGGAAGCCGCGCCGGGCGGCAGAGAGGTATTCTGTTTAGGCCTGCGTGACCACATTGGAATTCTGGCGGATGGAACGGTGGTGCCGTGCTGCATGGATGCGGAGGGCTCGCTTGCATTGGGAAATATTTTGGACGAACCGCTTGCGGAAATTCTGCAAAAACCACGTGCGCGCGGGATATATGAGGGCTTTTCGGCGCGCACTGCCATAGAGCCGCTTTGCAGGCGCTGTGGATATGCGCGGCGCTTTTGAAAAAGGAGTGGGGAGAACGATGGGAGAAATCACCGAACAGGAAATCCAAAAATATCTGACTGGTTCGTTCGGTAGGGAACTGGTTCTATACGATGAAATCGATTCGACGAACAATGCGGCAAAGCTGCTTGCAAAAAACGGCGCGCCGCACGGCGCGGCGGTGATCGCACGCCGGCAGACCGCGGGAAAAGGCCGACTTGGCCGGCGTTTTTATTCCCCGGCCGGAAGCGGGATCTACCTGACGGCGATCCTGCGTCCGGAAGTTTCGGTGGAACAGTCGATTTTGATCACCTCTGCGGCGGCAGTGGCAACCGCGCGCGCCATTGAGGAGGTTTCCGGGGTGCAGGTACGGATCAAATGGGTCAACGACCTTTACCTCGACGGAAAAAAGCTTTGCGGCATTCTGGCGGAATCAGCGCTGCGGCCGGAAGGCGGGCTTGCATATCTGGTGGTCGGCATCGGGGTGAACGTCACCTCCAGCGCTTTTCCGCCCGAGGTTGCGGATGTAGCGACTTCGCTCTCGGCGGGAACAGGGCGGTCAATCGACAGGAACCGTTTGATTGCCTCTGTGCTGAACCATCTCGAAGCGGTGTATGGGCAGCTTGCTTCCCGGGAATTTATGAAGGAATATCGGGAACGGTCCTGTGTGATCGGCCGGGAAGTGCGGATGATCCAGGGGGAACATGCCGAGCAGGCGACGGTATTGGACATTGACGAGGACGCGCGCCTGATTGTGCGCACGGCGGATGGAATAAAGACGGTCAGCACCGGGGAAGTAAGCCTCAGGGGGGATTTTAGATGACAGTTTATGTGATAGACGGACAGGGGGGCGGAATCGGCCGCAGCCTGATTGAACGTCTGCGCGGTGAAAAATTTGGCGCGCAGATTGTCGCGCTGGGGACGAACTCAGCGGCTGCCGCCGCAATGCGCAAAGCGGGTGCGGACGCTGGCGCGACCGGGGAGAATGCGGTTGTGCACTGCTGTGCGAAAGCGCGGGAAGAGGATCTGATCGCAGGGCCGCTCGGCATCATGATCGCAAACGCCATGTATGGGGAGATTTCGCCTGCGATGGCCCTTGCGGTCGGTGAGAGCGACGCGCATAAGATCCTGGTACCGGTGAGCAGGTGCCATGCGTCGGTGGCGGGCGCGGGGGAAAAATCCCTGAACGAATATATTGAGGACGCGGTGCGGCTGATACAATCTTTTAGAGAAGATCCCAAACGGTAAAATTTGTGTAAGAACGTGAGGAAACCGAAGGATTTACAAGAAAAAATGAGAAAGTCCCGGGAAATGCAGGATAATAGCAAATTACAAAGGTAGCAATTTACCATAATAAAGTGTAAAATGTACAAAGCGGTTACTCTTCCGCAAAACACTGAAATTATGGGAGAATGAGAATGAAAAAATTATTTGCTGCTGTTTTAGCGATTATGATGTGCGTTTCCGTTGCGGCCTGTGGCGGCAACAGTGCGGCCCCTGCTTCGAGCGCGGCGCCGTCTTCTTCCGCTGCGGAACCTGCTTCCGAGCCTGCCAGCGAACCCGCTTCCTCGGAAGCAGCGTCCGCCGCCGATACAACCCTGCCGGAAACACTGGTGGTTGGTCTGGACGCCTCTTTCCCCCCAATGGGATTTATGGATCAGAACAACAATGTCATCGGTGTGGATATCGATCTGGCCAAGGCGGTTTGCGAAAAGCTCGGTATCGGCTTTGAGGCAAAACCGATCGATTGGGATGCGAAGGACATGGAGCTTTCCTCTGACAAGATCAACTGCATCTGGAACGGCCTGACGATCACCGACGAACGTCTGGAAGCGTACGAGATGAGCCCAGCCTATATGGACAACGAGCAGGTCATCGTTGTGATGCAGGATTCCGAAATCAAGGCCAAAGCCGATCTCGCTGGCAAGACCGTCGCTGCGCAGAAGGATTCCTCCGGGCTTGAGGCGCTGCAGGGCGATGAGATCTACGCTTCGATTAAAGATGGCGTTGCCAAGGAATACGGCAACTATGTTGATGCGATGACCGATCTGGAAATTGGCCGCTGCGACGCGATTGTCATGGACTCGATCGTTGCGAACTACTACATCACCATGAATGCAAAGCCGATGGTTGTGCTGGAGGATAAGATGTCCTCCGAAGAGTACGGCATTGCTTTCAAGAAGGGCAACACCGCGCTGAAAGATGCTGTCTGGGGCGCCCTCAAGGAGCTCAAAGAAGAGGGCAAGATCGCGGAGATCTCGAACGAGTGGTTCGGCCGCGATGATATGATTATCATTGAATAAGAAAACTCTTCTGCATTTCACACAATCAAAACTGCACTCCCGCCTGTTTTTCAGGTGGGAGTGCGGGTTGTTTTATGGGGCCAATCGATTTAAAGCGGTATTTTATTAGCGCCATAAAAGAACCCGCGGACAATGGACAATACAGGAAACAAAAAATTAGGAGCGTGCTTTTATGGCTTGGAGCGAAATTGTTGTTGTAACGCAGGCGCTGCTGCAGGGACTTGGGACGGTTTTGACCCTGTTCTTCGTGGTGATGATCGCCTCGATGCCGCTGGGGTTTTTGCTGACTCTGGCGTCGCGGTGCAGGTTTGCGCCGCTGCGGTGGGTGGTGAACGCTTACATCTATGTCATGCGCGGTACGCCGCTCATGCTCCAGCTTTTTTTCATCTATTATGGTTTGCCGTTCGTTTCGGACTTTTTCAAGATGGTGCTCAATTCGGCAATGGTCTGCGCGCTGCTCGGCTTCTCGCTCAACTACGCGGCCTATTTTGCGGAGATCTTTCGCGGAGGTCTGCTCGCGGTGGACAAGGGGCAATATGAGGCTTCGCAGGTACTGGGCCTCAGCCGTGTGCAGACAACGGTGCGCGTGATCCTGCCGCAGATGTTCCGCGTGGCGCTGCCCTCGATCACCAACGAATCAATCACGCTCATCAAGGACACGGCGCTGGTCTTTTCAATCTCGGTGCTGGAGATTCTCTACTACGCCAAAGCGGCCGTGACCCGCACCGGAAACGTGTTCCCATATGTGATTGCGTTCTTGATCTATCTGCTCCTAAACACCGTTCTCCAGCTGTTCTTTAACTGGCTCGAGAAAAAGCTTGATTATTGAGGAGGGCGTGCAGATGGAATTGATCCGTGTGGAAAATTTGAAAAAAGGCTTTGAAAATGTAAAGGTCCTCACCGATGTGAGCTTCACTGTCAATAAGGGTGATGTCATCGCTGTCATCGGTCCGTCAGGCGCGGGCAAAAGTACTATGCTGCGCTGTATCATCAATCTTGAAAAGATGGATGGAGGGACGGTCACGGTGGAAGGGGAGGACCTGATCCGGGATGGAGCCTACGCCACCCCTGAAAAGGTGAAAACCATTACAGCAAAGATGGGGATGGTTTTCCAAAGTTTCAACCTGTTCCCGCATCTTTCGGTGCGCAAAAACCTGACCATGCCGTTTGTGGTGGTGAAAGGCGCGACACAGGCGCAGGCCGACACGCGCGCGCAGTCTCTGCTCGAAAAAGTTGGACTCGCGGACAAGATTGATACGATGCCGGGAACCCTTTCGGGCGGGCAGAAGCAGCGGGTCGCGATCGCACGCGCGATGATGCTGAATCCCGACATCCTGCTGTTCGACGAGCCGACCTCGGCGCTCGATCCGCAGCTGACCGGCGAAGTGCTCAACGTCATGCGGCAGCTGGCACAGGAGCATGTCACGATGATTGTCGTGACCCATGAGATGTCGTTCGCGCGGGATGTCGCGAACAAGGTGCTCTTTATGTGCGACGGAGAGATTGCGGAATCCGGAACGCCGGACGAGCTCTTCAGCCATCCAAAGGATCGCCGGACAGCGGATTTCCTGGGAAAAGTATTCGAGGGATGAGTTTGGTATAATTTTTGTAAATTTTTTATATTCCTTGAAGTAAAAGCAAATATTGGGCACACTGAATAATAGCGCCCGGGAAATTTGGGCAAAATACTGCAAGGAGATTCGAAAATGAAAAAATCTGTAACATTGTTTTTGGCGGCAATCCTGTGCTTGGGGCTTTTCGCGGGCTGTGGGAAGGATACTTCCTCATCGGGCGATGGTTCGACCCAGATGAAGGACGGCGAAAGCGTACAGACGGTTGTGGATAAGATTGTGGATGAGATTGGCATGCAGATGCCCAGCGATATCGACGACGGTATCTATAAGGATCTGTTCTACATCGATACGGCGGCCGACTGTGAGGAATACTATGGCAAGATGGCGATGACCATGACCAGCGCGGACAATGTCGTTGCAATCAAGGCGAAACCTGACAAAAAACAAACGGTTGTCGACGGGTTGACCAAACGCCTGGAGGATGTGCGCAATTCGTTCGCGCAGTACCTGCCCGACCAGAGCGAAAAGGCGCAAAAGGGTCAGGTGATCGAGAAGGGCGACTATGTATTCCTGTTGATTCTGGGCAGCGATGTGGAGAAATTTGACGCGGAGATGGAAAACGCGGTCAAAATCATCAACGAAGCGTTTGACTAAAAGTCCGTTCATAAATTTGCACTTGTAAAAAAGGGCTGTATTTGGTAAAGTGTACTGGATAATAATTTCATGGCGGCTGCGCGGCGACCTTGCCGCACAGGCCCCATGGATTTATTCAGTACATTTTTATTTTCGACGAAGGAGCGGGTTCTGTGGTATTCAGCAGCATCCTTTTTCTGTTCCGGTTTCTGCCGGTGGCATTTTTGGCATACTACCTCACCCCGAAACGCCTGAAGAACCTCACCTTGCTGATTGCAAGCCTGGTGTTTTATTCCTGGGGCGAGGTGCGGTATTTTCCGATTATGCTTTCGGTGATCCTGGTGAACTACCTGGCGGGGCTGGGGATCGAGCGCTTCCGGGAAAGAAAGAAACTCTGCAGATCAATTCTGGTTGTTTCGCTTGTGTTCAGCCTGGGATTTCTGGCATTTTTTAAGTACACCAATTTTCTGCTGCAAAATCTGAACGGGATCTTCGGGCTGTCGATCCCGTATCTCGGCCTGACGCTTCCGCTTGGTATCAGCTTCTATACCTTCCAGATCATGACCTATACGATCGACGTCTACTTCGGTAAAATTGAAACCGAACACAACATCATTAATTTCGGCACCTTTGTGGTGTTGTTCCCGCAGCTGATCGCGGGCCCGATCGTGAAGTTTTCGGACATCAGCGCCGAGCTTAAGGATCGTACGATCACCCCCAAAATGGTGCAGGACGGCATCGCGCTGTTCATCCTGGGCCTGGGGAGCAAGGTGCTTCTGGCCAACGCGATCGGCTCGCTCTGGACCGAGGTCGAAACACTTGGCTTCACGGCGGTTTCAACGCCGCTCGCGTGGCTGGGGATCATCGCGTTCACCCTGCAGATCTACTTCGATTTTTCCGGCTATTCGCTCATGGCGATCGGAATGGGCAAGGCGCTGGGATTTACCTTCCCGCAGAACTTCAACTACCCGTACATCTCCCGCAGCATCACCGAGTTCTGGCGGCGCTGGCACATGACCCTGTCCGGGTGGTTCCGGGAATATCTCTATTTCCCGCTGGGCGGTAGCCGGGTAAAGCCGCTGCGTTCCTACTTCAACCTGTTTGTCGTCTGGTTTGCGACCGGGCTCTGGCATGGCGCGAGCTGGAACTTTGTCCTTTGGGGGCTTTACTTCTTTGTGCTGATTTCGCTGGAGCGGCTTTGGCTGAAACCGTTTCTGGACAGGCACCGGCTTTTTTCCCATGTCTATCTGCTGTTTGCGGTGGTGATGGGATGGGTGCTTTTTGCGATCACTGACATGGGCAGGCTTGGCGTTTTCGTAGGACGGCTTTTTTCGTTTGTGCCGGGCAGCGACTGGATCTTTTACCTGCGTAACTACGCGGTGATTCTCGTCCTTGGGATCGTCTTTTCGATGCCGGTGCTCAATAAGATCCGGGACAAATGCCCGAGAATCACCAAGTGGTTTGCCATCCCGTTTCTGGCTCTGGTGTTCCTGCTTTCGACGGCATATCTCGTCGATTCGTCCTACAACCCATTCTTGTATTTCCGTTTTTAAGGAGGAAGGCAGATGCAGATTTTGAAAAAATACCCGCTGCTTATTTTGTTTGCGGCTTTCCTCATCATTACAAGCATCGCGGACATGTTCGTTTCCCGCCGGGAATTCTCCGAGATGGAAAACCGCTATCTGGAGCAGCGCCCGAAGTTCAGTTTCGCACAGCTCTGGCGCAACGAATACACCCCCAAATATGAAAAATACGTCAATGACCAGTTTATTGGCCGCGACGGCTGGATCACGCTGAAGTCGGTGAGTGAATCAGCGCTCGGCAAGATCGAGAATAACGGAATTGTCTATGGCAAAGAACATCATATGTTCGAATACTACCGTACCACCGACGAGCGCAGGATCGAACTGAACACCGGTTTCATCAACAAATTTATCGGGCAGTATGGTGAGAAAACCCCCATTACCGTTTCGATTATCCCAAACTCGTATGAAATTCTTGACGACCTCATGCCGGCGGGCCTTGAGAACATCGATCAGCAGGCGGTGATTGCCAAGGTCTACAGCGAGCTGGACAGCCGTGCCAAGACGCTCGACCTGGAGCCGGTGATGCGGCGGGCCGTTGCCGAAGCGAAAAAGAATAACCCGCAGAGTTTTCCGGGAACCGAATCACAGATTTATTATCGCACAGACCACCATTGGACCACGTTGGGCGCTTACCATGCTTACCGGGCGTTTATACAGTCGCGCGGTTTGCAGGCGGTTGAACTCGGGGCTCTTGAGCCGCTTGCTTATTATGTGGATGGTTTCTATGGCAGCTATTACAGCAAATGCAAGCTCTTCTCAGCGGTGCCGGATACGATTGAGGTTTATGATATTCCGTTTGATTCCATCACCATCGACGGGGAAGAAAAGTCTACGCTGCACGATCTGTCGAAATGGACGGTGCGCGACAAGCACGCGGGATTCTTATGGGGCAATAACGGCCTCACAGTGATCAAATCGGAAAACAACCTGAACCACGCGGAAGGCGAGACCTCCCGGGTTCTGCTTATCAAGGACAGTTACGGCAATCCGTTCGCGCCGTTTTTGACCTATAGCTACGACGAAGTGTGGGTGATCGACCTGCGTTCGCTGCCGCAGAAGATGAGCGAACTGATGGAGGAAAACAGCTTCGATGACGTTCTTATTCTGTATAATTTCATGAACTACGCGAGCGACACCAACGTGGCGTTCATGACCTACTGAAAAAACCCACCGGCTATTCGCCGGTGGGTTTTTCTTCGGAGCTTTTTGGCCGATTCGTTTCTTGGCGAGATTTCGCTTCATCCTTAATAATTTCGTCAATGTCCGGAACCTGCGCTTTCATCGGGATGTGGATTTCAAAGGTTCCGGTGTCACCGCCGGCATCCCGGCTGTCTTCGGGAGCTATCTGGGATTTTTGCCGTTTTCGATCAATCATTTTTGCGAGTTTCGGGGTTATGATAACAATGAAATAAAGAATTGCAAGAATCCCGATAAATTTCAAGAAAAAGATGGTATAGGTGATAAACGGATCGGGCTGTTCCGCTTCCGGCTCTGCATAGCCAGGATATGCGGAAGGGGACAGATACGGCGCCATGCCGTTTTGACTGGTAATCCGTGCAATGACTGCGAGCTCGGTCGCGGCAGGATTGGAGCTTTCGCCAAAATAGGATTCGTAACCACCGTCGGTATTTTCAAATAATGCGAGTGCGTCGAGCAGGTCGGCGTTGTTTTTTACAAAACGCGGGTCGTCGAGCGGCACGCCGCAGACCCGCAGCGCAATCAGCACACTTGCGGTATTTTCACAGTTTGGCTTTTTCTGCGCGGAGAAGGTTGCATTTGCATTTTGCTGGGCGGAAAGCCAGTCGATCGCCTTTTCTACGCTCGCGCTGACATAAGGAAGTTCCCGCGAGGGGGCCAGCGCGGTAATGGCCTTTGCGGTCATAAGCACATCCGGATCACGGCCGGTTGTCAAAGCAAAGCCTCCGGAACGCGTCTGGGAGGAAACAACATAATCGATCACGCCGGACGGAGCGTTGCGCGCGGACTCCGGGATTTTCTCCCCCACCGCATCGTAAGCCATCAGTGCGAAAAGCGCACCGTCCAGCCCATCCGCATAGAGATTTTCATGGGTGTACAGGCTTGAAAAGAGGTTGACTTTTTTATAGTCCTGCGGATCCTGACCGAGCTTAACCAGTGAAAGAATGCCGCGTTCCAGATCCACTGCAGAAAACCCGGAAGCAATGCCCGCGTCGAGCAAGGCATGGACCTGTTCCTGCACCTGCTGTTTCTGTGGACGCTGTCCGAGCGAATAGGCAATGGCACTGAAACTGCTTGGCGGATTCGCGTCGAGGTAATCCCAGGTTTGTTCTGGAACAGGGAACGTTTTTTGCGTCGTGTCGGCTGCCAACGCGGGAAGCGCCGCATAAACCATCAGGATGGCGCCCGTGGCAAAGGCCAGCAGTCGTCTTAACAAACAAAGATCCCCCTTCCAGATAAAAACATCAGGACATTAGTATAATACATCCAGGACAAGAATGCAACCATCCCCATGGGACTGGCGCGGCAAAAAAATAGTGTTTGAAAGAAAGCTCTATTTACGGTATAATAGCCGCAGGGCGGCCTGTTATACCAATGGTCGACGGTCTTACTCCGCACCATCAGCTGACGGCAATTTGCACAGCGGCAGATGGCGGACCTGAATGTGCGATATGGGCGGGCGCATACGGAAAAATACGGCCTGGTGACCTTAAACTGAGAGGAAAGATGCGAAAATGGCGACAAAATTTATAGTGCCCCTGCAAAAGCTGATCAAAGATTTCAACCTTGAGGTTTTATATATGCCCGAGGATGTAAGCACCATTGAAATCTCCACACCCGAGGTGAACCGTCCGGGTTTACAGCTCAGTGGCTTTTTTGATTATTTCGACAGTCAGCGCATCCAGATCCTCGGCAAAAGTGAATTTGCATTCCTCGACCGATTCAACGACGAGGAGCGAACCGCGCGTGTAAATGCCTATTTTGAGACGAAGCCGTCCGCGGTTGTCATCACCCGCAATATCGAGGTCCCTAAACGGATGATCAACGCCGCGACCAGCAACAAGGTCCCTCTTCTGCGCACCGCGGATGGCACCAGCCAGTTCATGGCAGGTCTCATCGCGGAGCTGAACGTTGAACTCGCTCCGCGTGTTACGCGTCACGGCGTACTGGTCGAGGTGTACGGTGAAGGAATCCTGCTGCTCGGTGAGAGCGGGGTCGGTAAGAGTGAAACGGCCATCGAGCTTGTCAAGCGCGGCCACCGGCTGATCGCGGACGACGCGGTTGAAATCCGCAAAGTTTCCAACAAAACGCTGGTCGGGTCCTCGCCGGAAAATATCCGCCACTTTATGGAGCTGCGCGGGGTGGGCATCATCAACGCTCGGAGGCTCTTTGGTATCGGCGCGGTCAAAATGACTGAGAAAATCAATATGGTCGTTCAGCTGGAGCTTTGGGATGCCACGAAGGTCTATGACCGTATGGGTATGAACGACGAATATATCGAGATGCTTGGCATCGAGGTGCCGTCGCTCACCATCCCGGTGAAGCCGGGACGTAATCTGGCAATTATTATCGAAGTCGCGGCGATGAACAACCGTCAGAAAAGGATGGGATACAACGCCGCGCAGGAACTGCTCGAAAAGCTCGGCATGGTTGAGCCCGACGAGATCACAGATACAGACTGGAACGCATTTTAATGACATTTTGTCATCTTAGGAAAGGAATTTGGCAGCCAATGGAAATCATTGCGGAACCCCACAGCCACACAGTGGCCTGCAGTCACGCCTACAGCACCCTTTATGAAAATGTGCAGGCGGCAAAACAAAAAGGCCTTCGATTCCTCTGCTCGACCGAGCACGGCTCGGCCATGCCGGGCGCGCCTGAGCCGCTCTACTTTGGAAACCTGAAGACGTTGCCGGACGTAATAGATGGCATCATTGTTTTGAAGGGAGCGGAAGCAAACATCCTGGATTACGAAGGCAGCCTTGATGTGAAGCCCTCGCATCTTGAGAAACTCGGCTGGGTGATCGCTTCCTACCACGACGTCACCTGCCAGCACGCATCCATCGCGGATCACACCGCCGGATGGATCGCGGTTGCAAAAAATCCGCTGGTCGATGTGATCGGGCACTGCGGAGACGAACGGTTCCGTTTTGATTACGAAGCGGGCGTTCAGGCGTTCGCCAAGTACGGAAAGATTGTGGAGATCAATGCGCACTCTTTCGATTGCAGGCCGGGTGCGTCGGAAAACTGCCGGGAGATTGCACTGCTCTGCAAGAAATACCGGGTACCAGTGGTCTGCTCGTCCGACGCTCATTTCTTTACCCATATTGGGGACACGAAGGCCGCGGAGAAGATGCTTTGTGAGATCGATTTTCCAGAGGAGCTCATCCTGAACGCAAATTATGACCGGTTTCTCGCGGTGGCGCGGGAAAAAACCGGCAGACAGCTCGTATGACGGGGGCAAGGCTGTAATATACTAAACTGAGCGAGGTGCATACCATGGGCTATTATGCGGGAATTGATCTCGGCGGGACAAATGTCGCGGTGGGGATCGTTGACGAGGAATATCGGATTATCGGGAAGGCGAACACAAAAACCAAGGCGTTTCATCCGGCCGAAGAGATTGCGGACGATATGGCCGCCACCACCTTGGAAGCGGCAAAAAACGCGGGAATTTCGATGCGCGAGGTCATATGGGTCGGCGTGGGGACGCCCGGAACGGTAAATCCGGAAACCGGTGTGGTGGGGCTTGCGGCGAACCTTGGCTTTCACGATACGCCGCTGGCAAAGCTCGTTTCAGAGCGGCTAAAAAAGCCGCTCTACATTGAAAATGACGCGAACGCCGCCGCTTATGGCGAAATGATGGCGGGCGCGGCCAGCGGGCTCGAATCGGTCATCATGATCACGCTGGGCACCGGCGTCGGCGGAGGCATTATCATCGGTGGAAAGATCTATTCGGGTTTTAACTATAAAGGCGCGGAACTCGGCCATCTCGGCATGGTTTATGACGGCGTACCCTGCACCTGCGGGCGGCGCGGCTGTATCGAAAGCTATTGCTCGGTGACGGCGCTTATCCGGATCACGCGTGATGCGATGCAGCTCAACGCGAAATCGAAGATGTGGGAGCTGGCGGGCGGCAGCCTTGACAAGGTGAACGGCCGGACCGCGTTTGACGCCATGCGTGCCGGGGACCCGGCGGGCACAGCGGTGGTCGATCAGTATATCGACTATATTGCCTACGCTGTTTCGGGGATTATCAACCTGTTTCAGCCGCAGGCGGTGGTCATCGGCGGCGGCATCAGCAAAGAAGGCGAAACGCTGTTCGGACCGGTGCGGGAACGGGCCTATCCGCAGACTTTCAATCACGACCCGGAGAATTGCACCCGGATTTTGCAGGCAAAGCTTGGCAACGACGCGGGCATCATTGGTGCGGCGCTGCTGGGCAAACAATATTAATTTTATCTGACGGGGGAAAGCATGGAACAATTAAACGAGCTGGCAGCCTACTGTGCGGAAATCGGATGCGCCTGCTGGAAAGACGAACCGATGTCCGCGCACACCTCGTTTAAAATCGGCGGAAACGCTGACCTGATGATGAAACCGAAGGACGGAGAAATGGCGGCACTCCTTCTGCGCCGCGCAGGGGAGCTCGATGTGCCGGTTGCGATTGTTGGAAAGGGTTCCGACCTGCTGGTTTCCGACAAAGGGATTCGCGGCGGGGTGCTGTCGCTTGACGAACAGGCGGCGCAGCCAAAGCTGCTTGGCGAAACAGAGATCTCCTGCCCAGCGGGCGCGAGCCTCACGGCGCTTTGTGTCTTTGCGCAAAAACAGGGTCTTACCGGGTTGGAATTCGCTTATGGCATTCCTGGAAGTGTGGGCGGCGCGGTTTATATGAACGCGGGCGCTTACGGCGGGGAAATCCGTGACGTACTGGAAAAAGTGGATTATCTTGACACGGATGGGAATGCTTTGGAAAAAACAGCGGAGGAGCTGACGCTTTCCTACCGGCACAGCTGGTTCACTGACCATCCGGGATGTCTCATCACCGAAGCGGTTTTTTCGCTTCAAAAAGGCGGACCGGCTGCGATTAAGGCAAAGATGGATGATCTGATGCAGCGGCGTGTCGCCAAACAGCCGCTTGAATATCCGAGCGCGGGCAGCACCTTTAAGCGGCCGTCAGGCGCTTATGCTTCGGCGCTGATCGACCAGTGCGGACTCAAGGGTGTGCGCGTCGGCGGCGCGATGGTGAGCGAAAAGCACGCGGGCTTCCTCATCAATTATGACCACGCGACCTGTGAGGATGTCCGCCGTCTCGTGCGGCTGGTGCAGAATACGGTACAAGAAAAGACCGGTTACCGGTTGGAATGTGAAATTAAACTTTTGGGCGAAGACGGCTGAGTCCGGCTGCGCCGCTGCCCCAATCCGGGGCGCAGGGAGGCGGGTATGGAATTTGTAATCATCACCGGCATGTCCGGTTCGGGAAAGTCCCGTGCGATCGCGGCGATGGAGGATATCGGCTACTATTGTGTCGATAATTTGCCGCCGAAGATGGTGCGGGCGTTCACCGATCTCTGCATGCAGGCCGACCAGAAGGCCGAAAAGGTCGCGATCGTCATCGATGCGCGCAGCCGGGAGATTTTCGGAGATATTTTCGATGAGCTGGAAGAATTTTTTGAGTCGGCAAGCGGTTTTCGCATCCTGTTTCTTGACTGCGACGACGCCACCCTTATCCAGCGTTATAAGGAAACACGCCGCCGCCATCCGTTGATGGATGAACAGAACACTTCGATTGAGGAGGCGGTCGCGCAGGAGCGCAGTCTGCTCGAACGAATGCGGCAGAATGCGGATTATGTGGTCGATACCACCTACCTTTCGGTGAATCAGCTGCGGGAAAAGATCGTGGCAATGTTTCTGGACGACAAAAACCAGTCGATGCTGGTCAACTGCATGTCGTTCGGTTTTAAGTACGGTTTGCCGAAAGAGGCAGATCTGGTTTTCGACGTGCGCTGTCTGCCGAATCCGTTTTATGTCCCGGAGCTCAAATCCCAGACCGGGCTGGATGCGCCGGTGCGGGAGTATGTGCTCCAGTGGGAACAGGCGCAGAACCTGATTCCCAAGCTCTTTGACCTGGTCGATTATCTGCTGCCGCTCTACCGTGACGAAGGCAAGACCCAGCTTACGATAGCGGTCGGCTGCACCGGAGGAAAGCACCGTTCGGTGGTGTTCGCGCAGCTTTTGGGGGAACATATGAAGGAGCAGAAGGTGCGCACCACCGTGACGCATCGGGATATCGCAAAACATAAGGAGTAGTCATGTCATTTGCGTATCATGTGAAAAATGAAATCTGCCAGAACAGGCCGTTTCGCCAGCGCAGCCGCAAAGCGTTGGCCTACGGCCTTTTGCTGTTTGGAAAAACCTTTGGGGAGGAGAGTATCTCGATCCACACCGAACATAAGGTCGTGGCACGGCTTTATGCCGACAGTATCACCGACCTTGTGGGCCTTTCGGAGAGCATCACGATGCGGGAGGTCAAACGCCAGGATCGCCGAAGCGTCTATATCGTTAATGTGGACGGGCTTTCCGACCGGATCGCGGTGCTTTCCTATTTCGGCTGCAAAGCCGGCGAGGATTGTATGCGTATCCGGGAGGGGCGGCTTTCGGAACGCGAACGGCCGGTTTTCCTTGCGGGGGCGTTTTTGGCCTGCGGCGGGATTGCCGATCCGGAAAAGAGCTATCAACTCGAATTTGCGATGCCGCAGAAAGAGCTCTGCGACGACCTGGAGGCATTTCTGACCGAATACCTTTCGGAACCGAAGCGGACGACTCGCCGCAATGATTATCTGCTCTATTATAAAGAAAGTGAACACATAGAGGACCTGCTCACCTATATTGGCGCGCCAAAGTCCGCTCTGGAGCTGATGGAGGTGAAGATTGTCAAGGAGGTGCGCAACCGGGTTAACCGGGAGACCAACTGCGAGACCGCCAACATCGGCAAAACGATTGACGCCGCGATGCCGCAGGTCGAAGCGATCGGCCGGATTGCGGCCACCTGCGGGTTTGGGGCGCTCGACGAGGATCTGCGGGAGCTGGCGCAGCTGCGGCTTGACAATCCGGAGATGTCGCTGCGGGAATTGGGCGCGGCGCTTTCCAGCCCGATCTCGCGCTCCGGCGTGAACCACCGGCTTCGGAGAATTTTGGAGTTTGCAAAAACAATTGGATAAAGGAGGGCTATCTGTGATTTTAACGACTACGCCTTCGATCGAAGGCAAAGCGATCAAAGAGTATAAGGGTATTGTGTTTGGGGAGGTGGTCTCTGGGGTGGACTTCGTCAAAGACTTCACGGCGGGACTTTCAAACTTTTTCGGGGGGCGGTCCGGCACCTATGAGGAGGAGCTGCTGCGTGCGCGGGAAGAAGCGATGAGCGAGCTTTCCGAACGGGCGCGCGCGCTCGGAGCGAACGCGGTGGTCGGAATCGACATCGATTATGAAGTGCTTGGCGCAAACAACGGTATGCTGATGGTGACCGCATCCGGTACGGCGGTTTGGTATGAATAAAATCCGGGAGGGATTTTCACATGGGCGATTTTGCACATCTACACGTACATACGGAATACAGCCTTTTGGACGGCGCCTGCCGGATTGAGCGGCTGATCGAACGCGCTAAAGCTCTGGGGCAAAGTTCGATCGCGATCACGGACCATGGTGTGATGTTCGGCGTGATCGATTTTTATAAGTGTGCGAAGAAAAGCGGCGTCAAGCCGGTGATTGGGTGTGAGGTGTATGTCGCGCCGCGCACCCGCTTTGACAAGGTGCATAAGGTGGATTCATCACCGTACCATCTGGTGCTGCTCTGTAAAGACAACACCGGCTATCAGAACCTGATCAAAATGGTCTCAACCGGTTTTGTGGAGGGCTTCTACGGCAAGCCCCGCATCGACCGCGATCTGCTCGAAAAATACCACGAGGGGCTGATCTGCCTATCCGCCTGCCTGGCGGGAGAGGTGCCCCGGCTGCTGGCCGCCGGGGATTACGAAGAAGCGAAGAAAACCGCCCTCTGGTACCGCGACCTGTTTGGACCGGAGGACTACTTTATCGAGATCCAGGATCATGGGATCCCGCTGCAGCGGCAGATCCTGCCGGACCTTCGGAAGCTCGCGCAGGAGACAGGCGTTGGGCTTGTGGCGACAAACGACGCGCATTATATCGAAAAAGAGGACGCCAAGATGCAAAGCGTCCTCATTTGTATCCAGACAAATACCACGGTGGACGAGCCAGGCGACCTGGAATTTGAAACCGAAGAGTTCTACATCAAATCTCGTGAGGAGATGGAGGATCTTTTCAAAAATTTTCCCGGCGCAATTGAAAATACCCTGAAAATTGCACAGCGGTGCAACGTCGAATTTGAATTCGGCAATACCAAACTGCCGCTTTTTGTTGCGCCGGGTGGGGAGGACAACCGCGATTATTTCCGACGGCTTTGCTACGAAGGGCTGCGCCGTTACTATGGAGAAAACCCCGAGCCGGAGATCGCGCAGCGGCTGGAATATGAGCTCGGAATCGTCGAAAAGATGGGATATGTGGATTATTATCTCATCGTTTTCGATTTTATCAACTATGCGAAAAGCCAGGGCATCCCGGTTGGGCCGGGGCGCGGTTCGGGCGCGGGAAGCCTCGCGGCCTACTGCATCGGCATCACCGGAATCGACCCGATCAAATATAACCTGCTGTTCGAACGTTTTTTAAACCCGGAGCGGATCAGCATGCCCGACTTCGATATCGATTTCTGCTACGAACGGCGGCAGGAGGTCATCGACTATGTTGTGCAGAAGTACGGCCCCGATCATGTGGCGCAGATCATCACCTTTGGTACAATGGCCGCGCGCGGCGCGATCCGGGACGTGGGGCGCGCGCTCGGTATGCCGTATCAGCAGGTGGACGGCATCGCAAAACTGGTGCCCAACGAGCTCAAGATGACGCTTGATAAAGCGATTAAGGTTTCAAACGATCTCAAGGAGTCGATGAACCAAGACCCGAAGGTCCGCCAGCTGCTGGACATGGCGCGCAAGATCGAGGGTATGCCCCGCCACGCCTCAACCCATGCGGCCGGCGTGGTCATTACCCGTGACCCGGTGGACACCTATGTACCGCTTTACAAGGCGGAGGAGACGATGCCGGTCACCGAGTTCACCATGACGACGCTCGAAGAGCTGGGGCTGCTTAAAATGGACTTCCTGGGGCTTCGTACGCTGACGGTCATCAGCTATGCGGAAAAGGAAGTGCGCAAATACAGTGCAGGTTTCAATATCAATGAGATTCCATTGGACGACCCGGACACCTTCGCAATGCTCACAAAAGGGCAATGCGTAGGCGTCTTCCAGTTCGAGTCCGCGGGCATGCGGGGTGTGATCGCACAGCTGCACCCAACCTCGATCGAAGATCTCATAGCGGTCATTTCACTTTACCGGCCAGGCCCTATGGATTCGATCCCGATCTATATCCGCAACCGCCACAATCCCGAGCTTGTCACCTATAAACATCCGCTTTTAAAGCCAATCCTGGAAGTTACACACGGCTGCATTGTCTATCAGGAGCAGGTTATGCAGATCTGCCGTGAGCTTGGCGGCTATTCCTACGGCCGCGCCGATCTGGTGCGGCGCGCAATGAGTAAGAAAAAGCATGACGTGATGGAGAAGGAACGGGGAGTCTTTGTCGAGGGATGCCTGAAGAACGGCGTTTCTGCCGAAATTGCAAACCAGATTTTTGACGAGATGAGTTCGTTTGCGTCCTACGCATTCAATAAATCCCACGCGGCGGCCTACGCGTTTGTTTCCTATCAGACGGCGTACCTCAAATGCCATTATCCAAAGGAATTTATGGCGGCGCTGCTCACCAGCGTGCTCGACAATACCGACAAGGTGATCGAATATATCGGGGAATGCGGCAAGCTTGGCATCCGGGTGCTGCCGCCGGATGTGAATACATCGGGTGAAGGATTCACCGTGACGGAAGACGGGATCCGGTTCGGCCTGCTCGCGGTCAAGAATATCGGCCGCGGCTTTATCCGCGAGCTGCTTGCTGAGCGGGAAAATGACGGAAAGTTCAAAACCTTTACAGATTTTGCGGAGCGGATGTACGGCAAGGAAATGAACAAGCGCGCTGTTGAGAGCTTCATCAAGTCGGGCGCGCTCGACTGTGTCTGTCCGAACCGCCATCAGATGCTGGAAGGTTATGAAAGCGTGCTGGATGACATCGATGCGGCGCAGAAGCGCAATATCGCGGGTCAGATCAATCTCTTTGATGCACCGGCGGCGAGCGCGCATCGGGAGCATGTGCTCCCGGATGTGGAGGAGCTGGAACCCGCGAAGCTGCTTGCAATGGAAAAAGAGACGACTGGCCTTTATATCAGCGGGCATCCGTTGGCACGGTATAACGACCTGATTGGCCGGCATCACTGCACGTTGGTCGCGGATATTTCCCAGTCGGAGGAACGGGGCAGCAATATCCGCGATGGCGAAACGGTCTATGTCGCTGCGATCGTCAATTCCAAACGGCTCAAATCTACCCGCGGCGGAGAAATGATGGCCTTTATCCATCTGGAAGACACGACCGGCGGCATCGAAATGCTCACCTTCCCGAAAGTCCTGGCGCAGACCTCCGCAAAGCTTACGGAGGGAACGGTTGTGGTGGTGAGGGCCCGCGTTTCTATGCGGGAGGAGGAAGAAGCCAAGTTGATTTGCGAAGACGCCTGGCTGCCGGAAAACTTTACCCGCACGCCGGCGCAGCAAAAGCCCGCCGCAGGACAGAAACGCAGCAAAAACCCCGGGCTTTACCTGCGGTTGGAAAGCAGCGAAACGCCGGTTTTTGAAAGGGTGAAGAATCTGCTCTCCATCTTCGATGGAGTCAATGCGGTGTATTTCTTTTTTCAGGATACAGGAAAATATAATGTTGCGGCCAAGACGCTTTGGGTTGACTGGAATCCGGTATTGGAGCGGGAACTGAAAAAATTGTTGGGCGAAGCAAACGTAGTTTTCCGAGTATGAATAGAAAAGCTTTGAAATTGTATGATAATATAGTAAAATTTGATAAAGATGAATGTGATCGCTTGAACAGGATAACGAGATCCAGTATAATGATACACGGTCAACAAGATTGTTTTTTCTGTATCAATCTACGCTAGAATCGGGCGGGAAATCCGCAGGGAGGACGCGAACTATGGAAAACAGGCAAAAGACGATTGGCGTTTTAACGAGCGGCGGCGACGCACCGGGTATGAATGCGGCAGTCCGGTCGGTTGTCCGAAGCGCACTTTACAAGAATATCCGTGTCATTGGTATCCGGCGCGGATATACCGGCCTTTTGGCGCGCGACATGGTGGAAATGAACCTGCGCAGCGTCTGCGATACGCTGCACCGCGGCGGCACTGTGCTCTACACCGCACGCTGTCCGGAATTTGCAACTGATGAGGGCGTGGAGCTTGGCAAGCAGGTCTGCGAGGAGATCGGTATTGACGGCCTTGTCGTCATCGGCGGTGACGGTTCTTTCCGCGGCGCCCGCGACCTGTCGCTCAAAGGAATTCCCTGCATTGGTATTCCCGGTACCATCGATAATGACATCGCATCCAGTGACTATACGGTCGGTTTTGATACGGCGGTCAATACGGTCATGGATATGGTCGATAAACTGCGCGACACCTCCCAGTCCCACGACCGCTGTTCGGTCGTCGAGGTGATGGGCCGCCGCTGCGGCGACATTGCCCTGCACGCCGGTATCGCCTGCGGCGCGGTTGCGATTCTTGTGCCGGAGATGCCCTTCACCATAGAAGGCATTGTCGAAAAGATGCAGCGAACCCTGCGTACCGGAAAAAAGCACTTCATTGTCATGGTTGCGGAAGGAGTGACCCATGCGGGTGGCATCGGCTCGGTGCATGATCTTGCTGAGGAGATTGAGAAACGCACCGGCGTGGAAACCCGCGCGACTGTTCTGGGGCATGTGCAGCGCGGCGGCGCACCGACCGCCCGGGAACGTGTGCTCGCGAGCGAAATGGGCTTTCATGCGGTTGAGCTGCTGGAACAGGGTATCGGAAACCGTGTCGTGATCAGCCACGAAAATAAGATTGTCGATTATGATATTCTGGAAGCGCTGAATATGAAAAAAGATTTTAATAAGCGCCTTTACGAGATTGCGGACGCCATCTCGATTTGAGGAAGGAAAAGCTCCTGTTTTGGCAGGGGCTTTTTTGATTGCGGTTTTGTCTGTTATTTGGTACAATGGCAGGGTATGGAGGTGGTTCAAATGAACAAAAAAATTTGGCGGGTTTTGCTGCTGTCGCTCGTCACCGGGCTTATCCACACAGTAGTTACGCATTTTGCGGTGCAGGCCATGGTAAGGGGAACCAGCGAATGGACGCCTGAAATGGGGAACCGGCTTTTCGTCCTGACCTTTTCGCTGGCCATACTTTTAATTCTCATTTCCGGGATTCTGGGCCTGCGGGGATTCACCCGCAGAGAGGCTGCAAAGTCAGCCGCGCTGATGAGTGGGTATTACCTGATCTGTTTCCTGCTCGAGCAGGCGTCCCAGCAACTCGGGCTTTTCGGAGTAATGTCATTTGTCGATCTGTTCCTGTTCATTCCGTTGGCGGTCTATACCGAGATCTTTTCACTGCTGATGCGGCTGACCGGTTTGAGCGCTTATCTTTTGGTATGGCCGTGCTTGCTGCTGCCGTTTCTCTATGCCCTTTTCGCGCGCCCGGGGAAAGCCGTCCCCCAAAATGCGGCAGAAATGCCGGACGGGCTGTGCTATCATGAAAAGGACAAGGGGGAGTAAAAGATGTTTTGGAAGAAAGAGCTGGAAAAGCCATATGTCGCCTGCATTGTCCCAGCGGCGGGAAATTCGACCCGCATGAATGGGATTGACAAGCAGTTCGAGGAAATTGAAGGCATGCCGGTCATTGTGCGTACGCTGCAGGCGCTCTCCTGGAGCGACTGGATCGATGAGATTGTCATCGTAGCGCGGCAGGCGGACATCCCGGATATGCTCGCGCTGATCCGCGCTTATGCGATCCCAAAGGTCCGATCGGTCGTGACAGGTGGAGACACCCGCCGCAAGTCGGTCGAATGCGGGCTGGCGGCGGTGAGCGAGCAGACACAGTATATTGCCGTCCACGACGGCGCGCGGCCGCTGGTGCCGCAGCAGGTGATCGCGGATGCGGTGATGGACGCTTTTCGCTGCGGCGCGGCTGCGGCCGCGGTGCCGGTGGTGGATACAATCAAGGTTGCGGACGCGGACCGCAAAATCGTCGACACGCCGGACAGAAGGCGGCTATATGCGGTACAGACGCCGCAGGTGTTTGAGATTGCGCGTTACCGGCAGGCTGTGCGGGAGGCAAAGGGCGATTTCACTGACGACTGCCAGATGCTGGAATCGATCGGGCAGCCGGTTTATCTGACCAAGGGAGACTACATAAACCTGAAAATTACGACGCCGGTCGACCTGCTGACAGCGCAGGCGATCGTACTGGCACAGGAGGGAGAACGGTTATGAAGATGCGGATTGGACATGGATACGACGCACATCGGCTGGTGGAAGGCCGGAAGCTGGTTCTCGGCGGGGTTGAAATCCCATATGAAAAAGGACTGCTCGGGCATTCGGACGCGGACGTGCTGACCCACGCGGTGATGGATGCGATCCTCGGCGCGCTGGCAATGGGGGATATCGGTACGCTATTCCCGGACAGTGATCCGTCCTATAAGGATGCGGACAGCGTCCGCCTGCTCACAAAGGTGCGGATGCTGATGGAACAGATGGGCTGGCAGCTCGGTAATCTCGACGTGACGGTCATTGCGCAGGCGCCGAAGCTGAAGCCGTATATTTCGCAGATGCGGGAAATCATCGCACAAACCTGCGCCGCACAGCTTGCGGATGTGAACATCAAAGCGACGACTGAGGAAAAGATGGGTTTTACCGGTAGCGGCGAAGGAATTTCGGCGCACGCGGTCTGCATTCTGGAGGCGGCGGGGGATTCGCTTCAAACAGGCCGGTAGGAGCGGCCAGGCGACAGGGACGCGCCTTTGCGCATAAGATGATACAGCGGTATTGCATGCCGCTGTATTTTGTTATGTTAGGGGAATTTTTTATGGCAAATATAGATCATCCGCTTTTGGTGGTGCGTTCGATCACCAACGCGATGAGAGGACAGAAGATACTGGAACAGAACGGAATCCCGGCCTATGTGCAGCGCAATACCCTGCCAAGCAGCAAACAGGGCTGCGGCTATGCCCTGAAGATCACCGGCAGCGTGGAGAAGGCGGTCAATCTGCTCGCTGCCGCTGACATCAAGGTGACTGAGATACAGGGAGGTTAAGCGGATGACCTATTTTGACAATGCCGCTACAACCTTCCCAAAACCGCTTGCTGTCAAGGCGGCTGTCGACCAGGCTCTGGTGCGGTACGGCGCGAACCCGGGCCGCAGCGGACATGACCTTTCGGTGGAAACGGCCGAACAGGTATTTGGGGTGCGCACCAAAGCGGCCGCTTTCTTCGGCGCGGCGGATGAATCGCAGATCGTTTTTACCCAGAACTGCACCTACGCGGTCAACATCGTGATCAAGGGACTTCTCTGCCATGGCGATCATGTGATCATCTCGGATCTCGAACACAATGCCGTCCTGCGTCCGGTGCACGCGCTGGCGACCCGTGGGGTCATCACCTACAGTATGGCAAAAACCTCGCTCGACGACGAGGAAACGGTCGACGCTTTCCGGCGGCTGATCCGTCCGGAAACAAGGGCGATCATCACAACGCACGCGTCGAATGTGTTTGGCGTTAAAATGCCGATTGAAAAGCTGGCGGTTCTCGCGCGGCAATATGGGTTATACTTTATCGTGGATGCCGCGCAGACGGCAGGCGTGGAACCGATCGACGTGTCCGGCATGGGAATCGATTTTCTCTGTACCGCCGGGCATAAAAGTCTCTACGGCCCGACCGGAACCGGGCTGCTTATCACCGCGCTCGGAAGCCGGCTTACACCGTTGGCGGAAGGCGGCACAGGCAGCGTTTCGGCGGACTATAACCAGCCGGATTTCATGCCGGACCGGCACGAATCCGGCACGCTCAACACGGTCGGCATCCTTGGGCTTGGCGCGGGGATTGACTTTGTAAACCGTCACGGAATCGGGCGCATCGCGCATTATGAAACAATGGTCGCACGGTGTATCTATGATGAAATCAGTACGGAACCGAATGTGGTTCTTTACACGCCCGCGCCGCAGCAAGGTGTGAACCTGCCTGTTTTAAGCTTCAATATCAAAGGAAAGACTTCAGAGGAGACGACCGGGCTCTTGAACCAGGCGGGCTTTGCGCTGCGCGGCGGACTGCACTGTGCGCCGTCCGCGCATGAAAAGTACGGCACGCTTGACGGCGGAACCGCGCGGATCAGCGTTGGGGCGTTCAATACGGTGGAGCAGGGATACGACCTGGCTTGCGCGATCAAACGGATTGCGCGTGCGGGTGGGTAAGCGCT
>Ga0079305_1001524_pt1 | contig 29213 bp, 18 predicted proteins | sample LMS_cellobiose_e_FD_79183 | JGI IMG/M metagenome (GOLD analysis project Ga0079305, IMG submission 79183) | Rumen-fistulated moose microbial communities from Alaska, USA - LMS_cellobiose_enrichment | ecosystem: Host-associated > Mammals > Digestive system > Stomach > Rumen fluid ... | reverse complement strand
TCTCGGCATATCGGATCTGGTTACGTATGTCCCGTTCGGTGGTCATGCTGAATTCGTATTTGATTTTCTCGTCGGGAGCAAATTTAGCAATATTCGCCGTTTCAAACAATAGCTCAAAGATTTATACGTTTTTATCTCATTTCCTGCGGGTTTTTGGGGAAATGGGGCGGTTTTGGTCGGTTTCGTAAATTGGGTGGCGGGACGATGCGGCCTGGAGTGGCGCCGGTGGCCGATTGGGCCGCGCGGTGATTTTGGAAAAGGCCCGGATCCTGTCTTAACCCCCAGCAAAGGCCCTCCTAAAGACAGGAAAAGGGCCGATTCCTGTCTGGGGCGGGAGATTCCCGGTCGAGCCGGGAATGACAAAGAGGCCCGGGATGACGAGAGGGGGACGGCGAATGAAGGAGATGGGTCGGGAAAGAATTCATTCTTTCCGGGCGGGGGATTGTTATTCCAGAGATTATTCCGTAAATTTGAATCCTTACATCACAAAACGATAACCTGCCCTTCCATGAAGTGGTTCCATAGACTGTTTGCGGCAGTCGCCGTGGCCATGGCCGCGGTGGCGTGCACCCTCGATCCGCTGGCTGAGTCCGAGTCCGGCGGGGAGCCGGAGGACGTGATCTTTGATGTCGGCATCAAGGACGTCCTGACCAAGGCGGACAATACGCCGCTGGACAATGCCGGCGGCACTTTCCAGTTGTATGTCGCCGCCTTCGACAAAGCCGACGGATCGCTCGCGGCTGCCTCGCTGGTCGGCGGCGAAGGCTACCAGCCGGTGGCGGTCCTGACCGACGGCAAGGCCAGCGTCAAGTTGAGGCTCTCCCGGAAGCGGGAGTACCGCGTGGTCTTCTTCGCGATGAAGGAGGGCGCGTACACGCCTTTCTTCGGCAACAACAATTCCGCCCGTATCGGCATCAGCCAGAAGAACCTGGCGAACGACGCCTCGATGGACGCCTTCTATGCCGGTGTGGACGTGTCGGCCGCCAAGACCTCCTACGACATCACGCTGAAGCGCCCCTTCGCGCAGGTCAACGTCCTCGTGCCGGGCGACAACGTCCCGGACGGACAGACGACCTTCAAGTCCACGATGACGGTCAGGATGCCGATCCTCTTCGATCTCTTTAGCGGCAAGGCCGGCACGACGGAAGCCGAGGTCACCTTCACCGCCAACGCCATTGCTGCGGACCCCTTCGGGAATTATGCCCAGACGCACAAGTGGGTCGGCATGAACTACGTCATCGTGCCCGAGAGCGGCAAGGTGGAAGTCACCTCCTTCCTGGAGGACGGAATGGACGCGGCCATCGCCCCCGGGGAGGTCCCGGTGAAGGTCAACAGCCGCACCAACCTCGTCGGCAACCTGTACGGGACGGACCTCGACTTCTCGATCACGGTGGTGGTCAATCCGGACTTCGACAGTGTAGAGGAGTACCCGATGGATGGCGATACGCCGGCCCCGCAGCCGCAGGGCGGCGATTTCGTGCGGCTCACGGACGTGTCCGCGCTGCAGGACGGTGACGAGTTCATCATCGTCTATGAAGATGAAAGCGTGGCCATGGGTCCTGTGAGCGACAACGGCAATTTCCGCCTGGCCGTGGATGTGACCATCGCGGACGACACCATTTCGGACCCTGACGCGACGGTCCAGGTCGTCACCCTGGAGGCGAGCGGAGAGGAAGACTGGTGGTACCTGGCCGTGGACGGCGGTTACCTCGCGGCGCAGCAGACGGCGAATAATTATCTGGTGACCGTGACGGAAAAGAGCGATTATGCCCTCTGGACCATCGAGATCGATGATGACGGGACCTGGCTCTATACCGCTGAAGGGGACCGCTGCATGCTTTGCTATAACACCAACAGTCCCCGCTTCAGCTGCTATGATTTCTACAATCCGCAGGAGCCGGTCTCCCTCTTCGTGCGATCCGGCGCGGACAATTCCGCCGCCATCCTGGAGCATAAGGAGCTGGGCTGCTATCTCCCGGACCATACCTGGACCTACACCGCCGGCACGGACCAGTACGTGCGGGAATACGACGGCACGGCATTGGACTTCGTGCTGATGAAGCCCGCCGACAAAGAGCAGATGGTCCTCAGCGGCTGCACCGGCACGATGCAGGCGGGCGATGCGGTGACGGTCACCCTTGACTGGAAGAAGGGGACTTCCCGCGTCCTTGCCGAAAGCTATGCGATGCGTGTGGTCAAGATGGACGGCAAGACCGTATGGCTCGCCGACAGGAAGGGTAACGGATTCGTAATCAAAAAGTAAACGGCTATGAAAAAGATACTTCTGGGTTTTGCCCTTCTTCTTGTGGCGCTCTCGATGTCCGCCATCCCGGCCAGGCCGGGTCCGATCCGGGTCACGCAGCCGGACGGCAGCGTCATCACGATCTATCGCCACGGCGACGAATTCGGCCACTGGATCACGGACGCGCAGGGCCGCGTGGTCCGCAAGGGCGCGGACGGTTTCTACCGGCCCGTCCCGGGCGTGACCGCCCAGGCGGCCCGCCACCAGGCCGCAGTCCGGCGCCAGGCCTTGCGCAGGGACCATCATTTCCATGCGCCAAGTGTTCCGATCGCCTTTGACCAGAAACATTTCCTGGTAATCCTGGTCGCGTTCAGCGATCTGGATTTCGCCACGGCCGACCCCAATTCGGCTTTCAGCAACCTGATGAACCAGCAGGGCTACAGCGCAAACGGCGGCAAGGGCTCCGCCCGGGATTTCTATTATGAGAATTCCAAGGGCAAGTTCGAACCCATCTTCGATGTCTATGGCCCGGTGAAGCTTACGCACGACATGGCTTATTACGGCGGCAACGACAGCAACGGGGACGACCAGCGTCCCGAGCAGGCCGTCGCCGAAGCCTGCGAGGCGCTGGACGGAGAGATCGATTTCTCCCGCTACGACAACGACGGCGACGGTACCGTAGACCTTGTGTTCATGTATTACGCCGGCAACGGCGAGGCGGATTCGGACGATGAAGATGCCATCTGGCCGCACCAGTGGGCGCTTTCCGATGCCGACATCGATCTGACGCTGGATGGCTGCAAGGTTGACAACTACGCCTGCTCCAACGAACTGGAGGGGATGGGCAGTTATGCGGGCAAGATGTGCGGCATCGGCACGGCCTGCCATGAGTTCGGCCATGCCATGGGCCTGCCGGACTTCTACGATACGGATTATGATACGAACGGGATCGCCGCCGGCCCGTTCGATTTCTCGCTGATGGCCGGCGGTGCCTACAACGGCGAAGGCCGCGTGCCGCCGTACTTTGGCATCGAGGAACGGATCCTGCTGGGCTGGATTGACGAGAGCGCCCTGCAGGAGATCTCCACGTCCGGTGAATATACCCTTTCTCCCGTGCAGGAGAACAAGGCTTTCAAGACGCTGACCGATGCGGATGGCGAATACTTCGTCTACGAATGCCGGGGCGAATCGGGCTGGGATTCCGCCCTGCCTGCCCACGGCCTGCTGGTCTACCACGTGGACAAGTCCGCACGCAAGGTCCGCATCGCGGACTATGGCCAGATCCCGGCCTCGGAGCTCTGGTCGGACTGGGACCAGACCAACGCCATCAACGAGAACGGCAGCCATCCCTGCTACTATGTCGTGGCCGCCGTCGATCAGGGCAACTTGAAATACGGCTACGAATATCTGTCGGATTACGGGGCTTCCTATTTCGACCCGTACTACGAGGGCCTCGCGGCCAATATCCCTTTCCCCGGAGCGGGGAAGGTGACCACCTACACGGCCATGAGCTGGAACGGCGTCGCCTCTGACGTCAGCCTCTCGAATATCGCCTACTCCGGCGGTCAGGTGAGTTTCACCGCGAAGCTGCCTTCCGCGGGGCTAGACTACTACAGCATCAAGAACCCCGGTGGCGGGGTCTATTCGGCCGGCAGCAGTTTCACCCTGGCGCTCGACGCCCCCGAAGGAGGCTCCTACAGCGGCGTCAAGTGGTATTTCGACGACCAGGAAGTGACCGGCACATCCGTGTCCCTGACGGCCGGCAGCCACACGGTCGAGGCGGAGATCACCCTCACGGGCGGTAAGAAGCAGATCGTCACACTGGAGATCAGAGTTCAATAGAGAAACAGATAAAACACGTTGATAATGAAAAAGTTATTTTACTTTTTGCTGACCGCTGCGGCGGCCCTTTCCCTGGCTTCCTGCGTCAAGGATCCGGTAAGCGTCCCCGATCCCGCCCAGGGCGGCGAGCCGGTGGCGGTGTCCTTCTCCCTCAGCCTGGGAGATGCGCTCACCAAGGCGGCCCCGGAGCCCTCGGATTTCGACAAGGCGGCCGGTGAGTTCAAGCTTTATGCGGCCGTGTTCTCCAAGGCCAGCGGCGCCCTGATCTCCACCTCCAAGATCGGCGGCAACGGCTTCCAGCCCGTGGAGACGATCACGACCGAGAAGGCCAGCGTCGTCATGACCCTGTCGCGGAACCAGGATTACAAGGTGGTCTTCTTCGCGATGCATGACGGCGCCTACGACGTGAACTTCGCGGACAACAACGTGGCCACGTTCTCCTACAAGAGCGGCCTGAAGGCGAACGATGCGTCGCTGGACGCCTTCTACGCTTCCGTGGACGTGACTTCGGGCTCGAAGACGTACAACGTGACGCTGAAGCGCCCCTTCGCGCAGGTCAACGTGCTCGTGCCGACGGGTAACGTGCCGACCGGCCAGACGACCTTTTCCTCGTCCATGACGGTCAAGGCTCCCGCGAGCTTCAACCTCTTCAGCGGCGCGGCCGGGACGGACCTGCAGGACATCACGTTCGCCAACAATGCCATTGCAGCGGCGCCCGTGGGGGCTTACAAGACCACCCACAAGTGGATCGGGATGAACTTCGTCCTCGTGCCCTCCGGCGGCAAGGTGAACGTGAGCGCGTTCACCGAGTCCGGGATGAAGGAGCCTGTCGTGATCGGCGAGGTGCCGGTCAAGGTCAACAGCAGGACCAACATCGTGGGCAATATCTACAGCCTGTCCGACTTCACCTTCAACCTGCAGATCGATCCGACGCTGGACGGCGAGGAGGAGCATCCCATGGATGACGAAGGCGGCCAGACCACGCCGCCCGAGGCGGAAGAGGATACGGAAATCACGATTGCGGACGGCAAGACCTACACGGAGAGCGCTCCGATGGTCATCGACGCCAGCGGCTCGGCGACGCCGAAGTCCGTCCTGCTCCGCGTCAACGGTGATGATTTCGCGACGGTCGAGAAGGGCGCAGCCAACGGCGCCAAGATCACGGCGGCGTCCAGCAATGCGGCGGTCGCCACGGCCGAGGTCAAGGACGGCGCCGTGCTGGTCACCCCGAAGGGCAATGGCAAGGCGAAGATCACCGTCTCCACCCCGGCCTACACCAAGGCCGGCTATGCCGCCCAGACCTTCGACTTCTGGGTCGAAGTGACCGGCATGACCGAAGGCGGGGGAGGGGGAGATGACCTGGGCACGCCGGATACCATCGTCTTTGCCGATCTGAATCTGGAGAACGGTACGCAATACAAGGATCCGTTCACGCAGGGAAACATGTCGGTGCAGTTCGGTGCCGGCTCCAATGACGGTAAGTACTATACGACCGGCACCGGCGTGCGCGTTTATGGCGACGGCTGGGTCACGGTTTCTTCCCAGAAGACGATCGTGAAGATCGAATACACCTTCGATCCGACCGAGCAGAAGGATGGCGATGCCGTCAAGACCTTCCTGCCTGACGAGGCCACGTTCGGCGGTGTCGATACCGGGAAATACGACCTTGCGACCCAGACCTGGACCGGTTCGGCCAAGTCCGTGACGCTGACCCGCGCCACCGGCACCGGCCACTGGCGCCTGCAGAAAGTCTCCGTCTACTACGCTGACGGCGAGGGCGGCGGCTCCGGCGGTGAAGGCGGTGAAGGCGGTGAAGGTGGCGGTGGCGGACAGACGCCCCAGGAGGGCAATGGCACGCAGGCTTCTCCTTACACCGTGGCCAAGGCGCTTGCCGTCACGAACGCCCTGGAACCGAAAGGCGAGACGGCCGACAAGGTGTATGTCAAAGGAAAGATCTCCGAAATCACCGACGTGAATACCGGGGAATATGGCAATGCTACCTACTTTATCTCGGATGACGGCTCGAAGACGGGTCAACTCCAGGTCTTCCGCGGTTATTATCTGGAAGGGGGGAAGTTTACGGCGGCGAATCAGATCGCTGTCGGCGACGAGGTCATCGTGTATGGCAAGTTGAAGAATTATCAGAACAGTGACAACTCCCTGACGCCGGAGGTGACCGGCAGCCAGATTTACTCCCTGAATGGCAAGACCGCCAGCGGTAGCGGCGGTGGCAGCGGTGAAGGCGGCGGCCAGGGTAGCGGCGGCGATACGGATACCGGCGATGCCGATGCGACGCTGACGCTGGCCGAGATCAAGGCGGCTACCGCGGATGCTTCGATAACGGATGGTAAAACACATTACGGGGATGTATCCATTACCAGCGCGTCGGGAACCTGGACCGGTAATATCGCCCGAAACCCGAGTGCCCTCAATTATATGCAGCTCCGCAACAAGAATAATGCGCATATCACCTCTCCGTTGTTCTCTTCAGCGATCAGCAAAGTGGTCGTGACGATGGCTACAGATAAAGATGTGACATTCCCAACCTCTAACAGGGTATTTCATGCCATTCCGCCTTCGACGGTGCTTCCGAATGGCAAGGACCAAAGCGGAAATGATATTACATATTCCGATACGGAATGGGCCAGCCAGTATGGCTATGTCATGGCCAGCAAGGAGAAGGGTGAGAAGGTGACAATCAATTTCGCCGAAGGCAGCAACGTTAAGCAATTCAAACTGATCGTCGAGGGCGGGGCCGTTTATATCGACCAGATCGAAGTCTACTACTGAGGGACCGGGGCCGGGGGCACGGACCCGGTGGTGACGACGGGTAGCGCCTCGTCCATCACGGTCAGCAGTGCAACCCTCTCCGGCAGCTTCAAGAACATGACGGATGTGCGGGACTACGGCTTCTACTGGGGCACGTCGTTCACCGCGCTGACCAACCAGACGCACCTGAACAGCTCCCCGAACGGCGCAGAGAGTTTCACCTCGTCCATTTCAAGCCTGGAGGAGGGGAAGACCTACTACTACCAGGCCTTCGCGGAGGTGCTGGAAGGCGGTCAGGTGAAGGAGTACAAGGGCGAGGTCAAGTCTTTCATGACGGCCACCAGCCAGGGTGCGTCCGACTATCGTCCGTATCTGTCCGGCTATGAGATCCCGGCGGTCTCGCTGAAAGCCAACACCACTTTCGGAAAGGGAAACGAACTGTCCGGATACGGCTATATGTGGTTCAACCACGAGACGACCAACGACAACCAGAAGATCGTCACGCACACATACAAACTTAACGGCAAGCAGTATCGCAACTACACCTGCCTGGTGGACAAGACCAAGATGGCTTCGCTCTGGAACGCCTTCGTGATGCACAAGGATGCCTACCCGGACAACGGCGTGGGCCGCAACGACGGCTGGAAGGACGATCCGGCGGTCCCGTCCTCCTGGCAGCAGAGCGGCGTCTCCGGCTACAGCCGGGGACATATGGTGGCGTCCAATTACCGGCAGATGAGCACGGATGCGAACAAGGCGACGTTCTACCATACGAACCAGGCTCCGCAGTACCAGACTTCGTTCAATGACGGCGTCTGGAACTCGCTGGAGCAGTCGGTGAAGAGCAATGCGCCGTCCGGGCGGGACACGCTCTATGTCGTGGTCGGTGTGCTATACGAAAACTCCAAGAGTGTGAGCGGCGTGCCCATCCCGAGCCATTTCTACAAGCTGTTGATGAAGTGCTCGTTCGGAGCCGACGGCGCGATGACCGCAGCCAAGGGCGTGGCGTACCTGTTTACCAATGAAGCGCATTCCGGTGAAAAGTACACCGATTCGAAGTTCCGCACGACGATCGATGCGATCGAGCAGCGCGCGGGGTTCGACTTCTTCGCCAACGTGCCGAAGGAGCTGCAGGATGTCGCGGAAGCCCAAAACGTATCGCTCTGGTAACGTTTTTTGTAAAGTATTTATAGCTAATTAATTACAGAAATAACCTGTCGAAAAAACGACAGGTTATTTCTGTAAAATGCTGATGGTTATATCGTTGCAAAAAACAGCGGTTTGTGGGACAGGAGAGAGCGAAAGCCGCAGAGCGCATCAGGCGATCTGCGGTTTGCCGTCCTTGCGGGGCTTCTCGCGGTTGAGGAAGCGGTCGGACATCTTGTCCTCCTGGAGGTCCTCCCACTGGCGGCGGTTGCGGAAGATGTCGATGGCGGTGAAGATGGCGGCGCGCATGGAGCGCGGGTCGGCCTGGTCGCGGCCGGCCATCTCGAAGGCGGTGCCGTGGTCCGGCGAGGTGCGGATGATGGGCAGGCCGGCCGTGAAGTTGACGCCGTCCTCGAAGGAGAGGGCCTTGAACGGGGCGAGCCCCTGGTCGTGGTACATGGCCAGCGTGGCGTCGAAGTCTTCGAAATGATTCAGGCCGAAGAAGCCGTCCGGCGAGAAGGGACCGAAGGCGAGGATGCCCTCGTCGGTGGCCTGCTTGATGGCCGGGATGATGATGTCCTGCTCTTCGGTGCCGAGCAGGCCGCCGTCGCCGCTGTGCGGGTTGAGGCTGAGCACGGCGATGCGCGGCTGGTCCACGACGAAGTCCTCCTTGAGCGACTTGTTCATGAGGCGCAGCTTGCTCAGGATCCGCTCCCGGGTGATCTTCGCGGCGACATCCTTCAGGGGAATGTGGCCCGTCACGACGGCCAGGCGCAGCCGGTGGCTGACCATGAACATCAGGGAATCCGGGGCGCCGAAGGCGTTCTGGATGTATTCGGTGTGGCCGGGGAAGCCGAAGCCCTCGTTGGACATGGCCTTCTTGTTGATGGGGCCCGTGACGAGCACGTCGATCAGCCCCTCCTTGAGCTCGCGAACGGCGGTCTCCAGCGCCTTGATGGCGGCGCCGGCCGATTCGGCTGTGGCCTGGCCGGGCTCGGCGTAGGCGCTGTCCGGCAGGCAGCCGACGATGTTGATGCGCCTGGGGTGCGCCTCGGCGGCGGAATTGATGGCGTTGGTGTCCATCTGGTCCACTTCGGGGATGGTCTTGCGGTAGAAACCGAAGAGCTTGGAGGAGCCGTATATGACGGGGGTGAACTGCTCGAGGATGCGCGGGTCGGCCAGGGCCTTGATGATGACTTCGTAGCCGATGCCGTTGGAGTCGCCCTGGGTGATGCCGACGATGATCTTTCCGTTTTGCATATCTGTTGTTATTTTAGATCCCCGATCAGGTCGGGGATGACACTTTCTTTGTCGGGGATGACACTTTCCTCTCTGTCATTCCCGGCTTGACCGGGAATCTCATAGCCCGTGTCGGGGGGAAGGCCGGGGTGGGAGTATGCTTCGACGGCGAGGCGGTCGCAGCGCTCGTTCTCCGGGTGGCCGGCGTGGCCCTTGATCCAGGTGAAGGACAGCCGGAAGCGGGGCGCCAGTGCGTCGTAGCGGGCCCAGAGGTCATGGTTCTTCTTGCGCTTCCAGCCCTCGGTGAGCGTGCGGACGACGTAGGTCGAGTCGCTGAAGACGTGCACTTCCGCTCCCTCCCATTTGATGGCTTCGAGGCCCTCGATCACCGCCAGGAGCTCCATCCGGTTGTTGGTCGTCCGGGCGAAGCCGCCGGACAGCTCCTTGCGGGCGTCGCCGCAGACCAGGACCACGCCCCAGCCGCCGGGGCCGGGATTGCCGCTGGCCGCGCCGTCGGTGTAGAGGTATATGGGGGGCCTCGTTGTCATTGTCTGCAAAATTAGTTATTTTTGTGGACTAACAACACATCAAGGGAATATGAATTTCGACCGTACCCTCATCATCACCGGCGGCGCCGGCTTCATCGGAAGCCACGTGGTGCGCCTGTTCGTGAACAAGTATCCGAACTACAAGATCATCAACCTCGACAAGCTGACCTACGCGGGGAACCTCGCGAACCTAAAGGACGTCGAGGACAAGCCGAACTACCGCTTCGTCAAGATGGACATCTGCGACTTCGAGGGCGTCTTGGCCCTGATGCAGGAGGAGAAGGTGGACGGGATCATCCACCTCGCGGCGGAGAGCCACGTGGACCGTTCCATCAAGGATCCGTTCACGTTCGCGCAGACCAACGTGATGGGCACGCTGAGCCTGCTGCAGGCCGCGAAGGCCTGCTGGGAGCCGCGCGGCTATGTCATGCCCGGCTCCGACCGGGCATCTCAGACCCCCGATCAGGTCGGGGGTGACGGGGTAGAATGCCGCTTCTATCACATCAGCACCGACGAGGTGTACGGTGCGCTGGAGATGACGCATCCGGAGGGGATCGAGCCGCCGTTCACGACGAAGGCGAGCAGCGGTGAGCACCACCTGGCGTACGGGGAGAAGTTCTTCACGGAGGAGCTGAAATACCAGCCGCACAGCCCGTACAGCGCGGCAAAGGCGAGCAGCGACCACTTCGTGCGGGCGTTCCACGACACGTTCGGCCTGCCGACGGTGGTGACGAACTGCTCCAACAACTACGGCCCCTACCAGTTCCCGGAGAAGCTTATCCCGCTGTTTATCAACAATATCCGCCATCGCAAGCCGCTGCCGGTCTATGGCAGGGGGGAGAACGTGCGCGACTGGCTGTACGTGGAGGACCACGCGCGGGCGATCGACCTGATCTTCCACAAGGGGAAAACCGGCGACACGTACAACATCGGCGGCTTCAACGAGTGGAAGAACATCGACATCGTGAAGGTCCTGATCAGGACCACCGACCGGCTGCTGGGCCGCAAGGAGGGAGAGGACATGGACCTGATCACCTACGTGACCGACCGCGCGGGGCACGACCTGCGCTATGCCATCGACTCCAGCAAGTTGCAGAAGGAACTGGGCTGGGAGCCGAGCCTGCAGTTCGAGGAGGGCATCGAGAAGACGGTGCGCTGGTACCTCGACAACCAGGAGTGGCTGGACAACGTGACCTCCGGCGACTACCAGAAGTATTACGAACAGATGTACGCCGGCCGATGAGACGCCTGCTGCCCGTCCTCCTGCTGACCGCCCTGCTGGCGGGCCCCGCGGCCCGTGCGCAGCTGGCGGTGCAGGTGGATACGGCGGCGCTCGACGCACCCCTGGTCACGGCCCCCGCCTTTCGCGCCAGCCAGCTGATCGCTCCCGGCGTGCTGATCGGGACGGGTACGCTGATCCACGCTTTCGGGCACAAGGGCATTGACGTCCCCGTGCGGGACGCGATGCAGGCCTGGCGCGGGGATCGCCCGCAGGTGCGTATCGACGATTGTTTCGAATTCCTGCCCCTGGCGGTGAATGCGGGCCTGGGCTTTGCGGGCGTGCCTTCGAAGCACATCTGGTCCGACCGGCTGATCGAGACAGGCATCACGTTCGGATTTGCCTTTGCCACGGCGAAGATTGTCAAGGAATCGGTGGTCTCGCCGCGTCCCAACGGAGGAGACAGCCGCTCCTTCCCGTCAGGCCACTGCAGCCTGTCCTTTGCGGGAGCGGAGCTCGTCCGCATGGAGTATGGCTGGGGCTGGGGCGCGGGCGCTTATTCCGTCGCGGCCGCCACGGCCGTGCTGCGCAGCTACAACGACCGCCACTGGCTCAGCGACCTGTTCGTTGGCGCGGGCATCGGCATCCTCAGTGCGCACATTGGCGAATGGCTGCTGGAGCCGGTCAAGGAATTCACGGATCCGGACGGATGGGCGGGCTTCCGGCCGCGGGAGCTGATCGCCCCCGGGGCGCTGTTCGCCGTGGGCATGGGGATCCGCTACCTGGGGCATGAGGCGATCAACGTCCCCGTGCGGGAGGCGGGCGTGCGCCTGAAGGCGAAAAACGGGCCGCTGCCGGGCTATGAGGCCCTGCGCTACCTGCCGCTGGTGCCGCCGGTGGTGGCCGTCGGCCTGGGGCTGACGGGCGTGAAGGCGGAGCACGGCTTCCTGGACCGCGGCATCGAGGCGGCGCTGGCCTATGGTTTCGTGGGCGGGAGCGCCCTGCTGATGAAGAAAGTGATCAATGCGCCGCGCCCGGACGGCACCGACATGGAATCCTTCCCGTCGGGGCACACCTGTTTTACCTTCACGGGAGCGGAGCTGGTGCGCATGGAGTACGGCTGGGGCTGGGGCGCCGGGGCATACGCCGTGGCCACGGCCGTGGCCGCGATGCGCTGGTACAACGACCGCCACTGGCTGAGCGACCTGTTCGCCGGGGCGGGTCTGGGCATCCTGAGCGCGCATGTCGGCCGCTGGCTGCTGGAGCCGACGCGTGAACTGCTGGGACTGGGAGATAAACCGTCTGATTTCCAGGCGAGCCTCACCCCGTATGTGGATCCGGTCAGCGGGGCTTTCTGTCCCCAGCTTGCCATTGTTTTTTGAGCAGAATAACGTAACTTTGTAGTCTTAAGCCTGAAACCTATGATTCTCGATAAGTACAGTTCGCAATTCGTCAGCAGGGGGAATGTCTTCCTGATGGACCTTGTGATTTCAATCGTCATCTCGATCGCAGTGGCGGTGATCGCCTTCCTGTTCGAGGTGGACGCCGTGTCGGTACGGGCGTTCGACTATTGCTGGGGACTCTCCGCCGGGATCGGTTCCGGCGTGATGTTCCTGCTGCTCAAGACGCATACGATCATCATCCGGCATTTTTCCTTCAAGGATACGATCCTGTTCGGCGCGGCCGCGCTCGGCAAAGTGGCCGTGATGGCCGTCACGTTGCTGGCGTTCGGGCTGATGGCTCCCGCCGTGATCCCGATGCTGATCATCGACGGCCTGCTGACGGTCATGGCCCTATGCACCGTGCGCCTGGTCATGATCTTCGTGTACGACTCCTACAAGTCCAAGATCCGCGACATGGAGAAGCGCTCCCGCGTGCTGGTGTACGGCATCAACGACAAGGCGGTGGCGACGGCCGCCCGCCTGCGCGGATCCAAGCGCTACGAGGTCGTGGGCCTGATCGCCAAGGACACGCAGATCGAGCACACGCTGCTCGCCGACCAGAAGGTGTACCATTTCGACAGCCGGGCCGCCTTCGAGGAGACGGCGACCAGCCTGTCGCTGCGCGGGGTGATCTTCACCGCGGAGCGGGACGTCAACGCGGAGCAGGACAACCTGGTGCGCTATTGCTCGGAGAACGGCCTGAAGGTGCTCATCGCGCCGGCCGTGGACGAGCTGTCCAGCACCGACAAGCTGGTGATCCGCAAGATCAAGATCGAGGACCTGCTGGGCCGCGAGGAGATCAAGATCTCGCTCGACGCCATCCGGGAGAATTTCAAGGACAAGGTGGTCTTGGTGACCGGCTGCGCCGGCTCCATCGGTTCCGAGCTGTGCCGCCAGCTGGCGGGCTTCGGCATCCGCAAGCTGGTGCTCTACGACAACGCCGAGACGCCGATGCACAACCTCCGCCTGGAGCTCGAGGAGCGCTGGCCGGATCTGAGCTTCGTGCCCATCATCGGCGACGTGCGCCTGGTCCAGCGCCTGGACTACGCCTTCCGGACCCACCGCCCGCAGGTGGTCTTCCATGCCGCGGCCTACAAGCACGTGCCGCTGATGGAGGAGAATCCCTGCGAGGCCATCATGGTCAACGTGGTCGGCACGCGCAACGTGGCCGACAAGTGCATCGAATACGGCGTGGAGAAGATGGTGATGATCTCCACGGACAAGGCCGTCAATCCCACCAATATCATGGGCTGCAGCAAGCGCCTGGCGGAGATCTATGTCCAGAGCCTCGGCAAGGCCATCGCCGCCGGCGAGGTGGCGGGCAAGACGCAGTTCGTGACCACCCGCTTCGGCAACGTGCTCGGATCCAACGGCTCCGTGATCCCGCGCTTCCGCGCCCAGATCGAGCGCGGCGGCCCCGTCACGGTCACGGATCCCAACATCACCCGCTACTTCATGACCATCCCCGAAGCCTGCCGGCTCGTGATGGAAGCGGCGACGCTCCCGACGGAGAACCGCATCTGCGTGTTCGACATGGGGCAGCCCGTCAAGATCGACACCCTGGCGCGCCGGATGATCGAGCTGGCCGGCCTGGTGCCGGACCAGGACATCGAGATCGTCTATACCGGCCTGCGCCCGGGCGAGAAGCTCTACGAGGAGGTGCTCTCCAACAAGGAGAATACCGACGAGACCTCCCACGACCGCATCCGCGTGGCCCGCGTGCGGGAGTACGCCTATGCGGACGCCGTCAAGGCGGTGGATGAGTTGGGCAAACTGGGCGTCGATGTCCGCATCCCGGAGATGGTGAAGCTCATGAAGGTGATCGTGCCGGAGTACATCTCCAACAATTCCCGCTTCGCGGAATTCGACAAATAGCTATTTCCGATTGGCGGGTTTCTTCCCGTCGTAGAGGTAGTCGAGGGCTTCCCGGAGGATCCACTCCCGGTCGCCCGCACGCAGGACCGTCTCGACCGGCACGCCGATCGTGACGGTCCGGTACTTTTCTGCCTGGTTGTACACCGCGGCGGCGTAGGAGGCCGCGCCCGGGTAACGGAGCCAGGCCTTGGCGCCCTTGCCGGCGGGCTTGATCCCGTCCACGCATTCCACGCTGTAGATATGGGGGTTCATGGTGTCGCTGAAGGGCATGTCGGCGATGTGGCCGCTGTTGGTGCCGAAGGGGTTGGCGAGGGTGCACCCGAGGACCTCGGAGAGGAAGGCGGCGGCCGCGCTGCCTTCGGGGGCGTCGGAGGCGATGTTGGCCCCGCTGACCAGCAGGCCGCCGCCGTGGCCGACGTGCTTGCGCAGGGCGGTCAGGAGCGGCTCCGGATAGACCTCGAAGCGGTCCGGCTTCTCGCCGCGCCCGGTCGGGGTGCGGCCCTGCTTGCCGCAGATGAGGTCGACGGCGGCGTATTCCCCGGAGGCTTCGCAGAAGGCGTCGCGGGACATCGAGCAGAAGGGATAGCCGAGGCGCATCAGGGTGAGGCCGTGGCGGTAGGGATAGTCGAAGGTGTTGCCAGCGATGATCTCCCCGGCGTGGTCGTCGAAGGAGGCGCCGAAGCCCGGGTAGTCGTTGTCCACGTAGAGGGCGGAGCGGCGGAATTCGTAGTTCTCCCCGATGTAGCCGATCTCGCTGATGTAGGGCACGCCCGTGTCCAGCCGGCTCTCGAAGCCGGCGAAGCCCGGGCTCTCCACCCAGGCGGGGGCGCTGATGCGGTCGAAGTTGTTGACGACCAGGATGGGGGTGCGGCCGCGGGCCCCGGCGGGGACGCCCACGGAGAGGATCTCGGAGGGGAAGCTCAGGCCGCCTTCGTTGTAGGCGACGACCTTGAAGCTGTAGACGTGGCCGTGCCTGATGCTGCAGGACCAGGTCGGGTCCGTGGTCTCCACGCCCGCGTCGAAGGCGCCGTCGTCGATGCGGGTGTAGACGATGTAGCCGTCGGTCTTCGCGGTAGGCTCCTTCGGGTCCGGGGTGGGCTTCCAGCTGAGCGTCACGCGCTCGGTGCCGTCGAGCCGGGCGGCGAAGGCCTGCGGGGCGAGGGGCTGCACGACGTAAGGACTGTGGTAGAACTCGCTGAGGGTCTTGAGGACGCCCTTGTAGACGGCCCGGCAGACCGTGAAGCGGAAGGCCGGGTCGAGGCCGTATTTCATGTCGGCGAAGTTCTGGTGGCTGAGCAGCTCCAGGATCATCGCCGGCACGCCGGAGGTGCGCGGCTCGCTGTAGTTGCGGTCCATCAGCGCCCGGCGCGACCATTTGGTGTCGAAGTCTTCGCGCAGGTCCTGGACGATCTGGCTCTGGACATAGTCGCAGAGCACGCGGCTGATCACGCGGTCGCGGCCGTCCTCGAAGGTGCGCTTGCCTTCGTTCTTCAGGGTGTAGATGGCGAGCGTGCCCACGGTGCTGTCGCTCGGGGTCACGCCGGCGTCGGTGTGGAAGGCGAGGGCGAGGTCGATGGGGATGTCCTTCTCTTTCCGCATCATTACGGTCCAGGCGCCGCGGGCGGCGTAATCGCAGTTGTAATCGGTCGGCCAGGCGCGGGTCACGGTGGTGTCCGCCCCGGCCCACTGCATCCAGTAATGGGCGCCTTCGGCGGAAGCCGGCATGCCGGAAGTCTTGCCGCCGCGCTCGAGCTTGCCCATGCCGCCGCCGACCTTGACCGCGTCGGCGGTCACGACTTCATTTTCCGCGCCGCGGTTGTCCAGCAGCACGAAGTTGTCCGTGCCCGGGGCGAATTCGAAGGTGCCGAGGTAGATCCAGGTCCCGCCGCCCCGGCGCTGGTTGACGGTGAATACCGTCTCGCCGCCCAGGTGGCGGACCGTGTAGTGCGCCGCCCGGCTGCTGTTGGGCAGGGACTTGTAGGAAACATAGACGGCGTACGCGCCGCGTTCGCCCACGTCCGGGGTCCAGCAGGCCGTGGCCGTGGGCTCGTCGGGTGTGCAGGCCGCCCGCCGCGCGGTGCCGGCGCGGAAGGGGAAGTCCTCGAAGGTGTACGCGGGCTTGGTGTCCGCGAAACCCTCTCCGGCGTCCTCCCAGTGGCCGGACTCGCTGTAGAAGCCCGTGCGGCGCATGAGCCCTTCGCGCTTGCCCTTGAAGGAGGGGTCGTTGTCCGTGATGACCTCGAGGCGCTGCGTGTCCCGCTCGCGCGGGGTCATGACATAGGCACCGGCGTTTTCCAGCATGGGGATCAGGAAAGGCAGCACGAAGGTCTGCGTGAACATGTCCTCGATCGTACGGAAGAGCGGTGCGCGCTGCCAGATCCACATGTCGGACGCCTCGTCGTAGTAGCGCCCGTGGCTCTGCCACAGGACGATGTAGCGGTCGTCCATGCCTTTGGGGAAGCGCCGCGCACCCACCCGCGAGATGAAGCGGGGCTGGTTGCGGCGGGGGTCCTCCACGCTGAAGGCGTAGCGGTAGGGCTTGCCGTCGCTGGTGAGCTGCGGCGTGACCAGCTCGTCGAGCTCATAGCCGTTGGTCTCGATCTTTCCCGGGGTGAAATCCTTGAAGCTCCACTCCTTGGCCAGCTGTTCGCGGAACCATTGCACGTCGTCGCTGTGCCAGGGGAAGTAGGACAGGTTGGCGTTGAAGCCGAGGTCGAGGGCGTTGCCGTTGCGGGTCACCTTCGACACCGACAGGCGGAAATCCACGGAGGTGCGGCGTTTGAGCCGGGCGGCGAGGGTGTCGCACAGGGGGCGGAATTCGCGGGTGCGCGGCACGGTCTGGGCGGCGGCGGGGAGGACGAGCAGCAGGCTCAGGATCAGGGCGGGGAGGCGTCTGAGGGTCATGGTTTCTTTTTCATCTTGGAGACGTCGTACACGAAGACCAGCAGGCCGGATGTGCCGATGGCGAGCAGGTCCGCGCCGTAGTCGTGGAGGTCCTGGCTGCGGTAGGGGAGCAAGCCCTGGACGATCTCGGTGAGGCCGGCGAAGATGCCGCCGAAGGCGCAGATGCACAGCAGGGCCGCCAGGGCCTGTAACGGGGTCTCCGTGAGCTTGTCGTAGGCGAAGAAGGCGAGGATGGGGAAGGGGAAGAACATGCAGAAGTGCACAAGCTTGTCCATCGGGATGCCGAGGAAGGTCTTGGGCACTTCGGGCAGTTTGTGGAAATTGGCGAAGCAGAGGTAGGCCACGGCCACGACGTACAGGAGCATGGCGAACTTGAAGAGGATGGAGCGGGTCTGGTTGGGTCTCATCTACAGGGCCTGCATGTCGTGGAGCCTGCGGTAATAGCCGCCGCGGGCGATCAGTTCGTCGTGGCAGCCGCGCTCCACGATGCGGCCGCCGTCCAGGACGATGATCTCGTCGGCGTTCTTGATGGTGCTGAGGCGGTGGGCGATGGCGATGGTGGTGCGCCCGCTCATGAGCTTGTCCAGCGCCTCCTGGACGCTGCGCTCGGACTCCGAGTCCAGCGAGGCCGTGGCCTCGTCGAGGATGAGGATCGGGGGGTTCTTCAGGATGGCGCGGGCGATGCTGATGCGCTGGCGCTGGCCGCCGGAGAGCTTGACGCCGCGGTCGCCGATGTTGGTCTGGTAGCCATCTTCCTTCGCCAGGATGAAATCGTGGGCGCCGGCGATGCGCGCGGCGGCCTCAACTTCCTCCGGGGTGGCGTCCTGCTTGCCGAAGGCGATGTTGCCGAACAGGGTGTCGTTGAACAGGATGGGATCCTGGTTGACATTGCCCATCAGGCCGCGCAGGTCCTGCAGGCGCAGGTCGCGGATGTCCACGCCGTCGATGGTGATGCGGCCCTGCGTGGGATCGTAGAAGCGGGGGAGAAGGTCCACCAGGGTGGACTTGCCGGCGCCGCTCGCGCCCACGATGGCGATGGTCTTGCCCTTCGGGATCTCCAGGTCGATGCCGTGCAGCACTTCCCGGCCGTCTTCGTAGCGGAAGTGCACGTTCTCGAAACGGATGGCGTCGTGGAAGCCGTCCAGCGGCTTGGGATCCGCGCTTTCCAGGAGGGTGTTCTTCGCATGGAGGATCGCGTCGATGCGCTCCATGGAGGCGAGCCCCTTGGGGATGCTGTAGGCGGCTTTTGAGAAGTCCTTGATGGGCTGGATGATGCTGTAGAGGATGGCCGTGTAGGCCATGAAGGTGGGGGCGTCGATGACGGCGTGGTCGCTCAGGATGAGCATGCCGCCGAACCACAGCACGATGGCGATCATAGTCGTGGCGATCATCTCGCTGACCGGATGGGCGCTTGCCTGGCGGACGGCCACCTGGTTGTTCTTGCGGCGCATCGCGTCCGTGACCCGCTCGAAGCGTTCCTCCATGCGCCGTTCGGCGCGGAAGGCCTTGACGATGCGCAGGCCGCCGAGGGTCTCGTCGACCTGGCTCATCGTGTCGCTCCAGTAGCGCTGCGCCTCGGCGGACTTGGCCTTGAGGCGGCGCCCGGTGGCGCTGATGACGAAGATCATCAGAGGGGCGAAGAAAATCACGAACAGGGTCAGCTGCCAGGACATGCGGAAGAGCGCGAAGAGGTAGATGACGATCAGGATGGGATTCTTGATCAGCATCTCGATGGTGCTGGTGATGGAATTCTCGACTTCCTGGACGTCGCCGCTGATGCGGGCGATGATGTCGCCCTTGCGCTCCTGGCTGAAGAAACCGATCGGCAGGGAGAGGATCTTGCGGTACAGCTCCATGCGCAGGTCCTTCACCACGCCGGTGCGGATGGGCACCATCACGGCGGCGGCGCCGAAGTAGCAGGCCGTCTTGACCAGCACGATCCCGATGAAGAAGAGGCAGAGCCAGAGCAGCACCCGGCTCTGGCCGTAGCGGGCGATGAAGTCCGAGACATAGAAGTAGACGTTGGACGTGACCTCGGTGAAGGGCATGCCGGCGTGCCAGGGGGTGAATTCGTAGTGCGTGTCCCCGACGTTGAAGAGGATCTTGAGGATGGGGATCAGCAGCGAGAAGGAGAAGACGTTGAAGATGGCCGAGAGGATGTTCAGGAGCACCGACCCGCCCACGTACCCCTTGTACGGGGGTACATAGCGCTTGAGTATCTTCCAGAAGGCTCGCATACTATCCTACAAATATAGCAATATTCTGAAATAAACGCTTCCCACCTACAGCACGAACATCGGCGAGGGCGTCATGCGCGGGAGGGGGCAGAGACGCGGCGGGCGCTCGTCCTGGAGGCCGTTTCCGAACAGGACGTCCTCCGGAGCGGGGCCATAGGCCTCTTTCAGCGCCTCGGACGACGCCTGGTAGGCCAGTTCGGGGGTATTGTTATGCTCCGAGAGGTGGCAGAGGAAGACGTTGCGCAGGCCCGGGTGCGCGAATTCGCGCAGCGCCTGCGCGCACTGCTCGTTGGAGAGGTGTCCGTGGCCGCCGCAGATGCGGTCCTGCAGCTCCCTGGGATAGGGCCCATGGCGGAGCATGTACAGGTCGTAGTTGGACTCGACGACCACGGTGTCGGCCTGCCGGGCGAAGCTCAGCGCCTGCGGCACCATGCGCCCGATGTCGGTCATGATCACGAACCTGTAGTCATCCAGCAGGAGGGCGTAGCCGTAGGTGCAGGAAGCATCGTGCGGCACTTCAAAATACTGCGCCCGGATGCGCCCGGGCACCAGTTCGTTCCAGCCGGGCGCGAGCGGGTGCCGGCAGCGGTCGTAATACTCTCCCGTGATGAAGTGCCTCGACAGGGCGTTGCCCAGGGAGGGCGGTGTCCAGACGGGCTTGCGCAGGTGCTTGCAGTAGGAGCCCAGCGAGCGGATGTGGTCGTTGTGGTCGTGGGTGACCAGCAGGCCGGCGAAGTCGTCGAAACACAGCCCCTCGCGCTCCAGCTCCTTCTTGAGCCGGCGCGGGCTGAAGCCGGCGTCGATCAGCACGCCCGCTTCGCAGGCGCCGGTTTCGTTGAAAATCCCGATGAAATAGCAGTTGCCGCAGCTGCCGGACGAAAAGGACTTGAACCTAATTGTTTTCATCCGAGCAGTATTTGGAGATCACGCTGTAGGAGTCCGCCACGCCGAGCTCGCCGGCGCGCGACAGGTCGATGCAGCCTTTCTCCTTGTCTTTCAGGTAGATCAGTACGAGTCCGCGGTTGTAGTAGGCGTCCCCCATGTTGGGGTAGAGCTTGAGGGCCATGTCGTAGTTCTCGAGCGCCTCGACGAAGCGCGAGGACAGGCACTCGAGGTTGCCCAGGTCGAAGTACAGGTACGGGATGTCGGGCAGGATGGACAGCGCTTCCCGGATGTCGGCGATGGCCTCCGAGTAGTCGTAGGTGCGCGCCACCCGGTCGCTCACGCGGGCCCGCGTGGCCCCGTCGGTGTCCATCGACAGCGTCTGCACGTTGCCTTCGAGCGAAGCGATGAAGTCGATCATCTCCGCTTTCAGCACGCCCCGGTTCATGAGGTAGAAGGCCTTGTAGTAGCGGGCATAGCGGTCCCGCTCCCCGTCGTCCTCCGCGGCCTCGACCGCCCGGTCGAACCAGTTCAGGGCGGAGTTGAACTGCTTGCGCTGCAGCTCCTGGAGGCCCTTGACGAAGTACTCTTCGGCGTTCGCCGTGAACAGGTAATTGTCCGTGCCGGTGCTCTCCGTGTTGCCCAGGGTGATGGGCGTCGGGGCGGCGTCGATGAAACGGTCGATCAGGACGTTCTCGTACTGGCGGGAGAGGGCCACGTTGCGGTCTTCGCGCTCCGAGGCCAGGCTGAAGCGGTACAGCGGCCGCAGGCGGATGTCGATGTCGCGGTGCTGCAGGAGCTCGTCGTCGAAGTCCTTCTTGGCGAAGTCCGCGTCCAGCGCGAGCAGCGAATTGTACTGGCGCGTGGTGTCGGCGAGGGAGGTCTCGCCGCCGCGGGAACGGTAGTCGCGGACCTTCTGCTGGGCCGTCTGGTAGTCCGCCCGCGATTCGCGCGTACGCCCGAGCATGTTCTCCACATAGGAACGGTTCAGGTACGCTTTGGCGAAGTCCGGATAGAGTTCGATGGATTTGTTGTAGTCCTCCAGCGCGTCCTGCCAGCGGCCCATCTCCACGAAGATGGCCGCGCGGTTGTAGTGTGCGAGGACGTTGCCCGGGTTGATGTTGATCACCCGGTCCATGTCCGCGAGCGCCTCCTCGAAGGCGCCCACCTGGGCGTAGATGAGGCTGCGGTTGTAGAGCGTGAGGGCGTTGCCGGGCTCGTGGTCGAGCACGGTATCCAGGTCCTGCATCGCGTCGTTGTAGCGCCGCTGCTCGTAGTAGATCAGGGCGCGGTTGAAATAGGCGAAGGTGTTCCCGGCGTCCAGCTCGATGGCGCGGTCAAGGTCCTCCAGCGCCTCGTCGTAGCGCTTCAGGTCGGAAAACACGCGGGCCCGGCGGATGAAGCCCTCGGGCTCGAAGCGGTCCATTCGGATGGCGAGGTTGTAGTCCTCCAGCGCCCGGGTGGTGTCGGACAGGAAGAGGTGGCAGGCGCCCCGGTTGAGGTACGCGGAAGGATCCCGCGGCTCCTTCTTGATGTAGTAGTCGAAGTCCGCGACGGCCTCCTCGAAGCGCTGCGCGAGGAAGTACGCCACGCCGCGCGAGAAATACACGCCCTCCTGGCCGGGCCGCAGCTCGATCGCGCGGTCGAAGTCGCGGAAAGCGGCGTCGTAGTCGCCGAAGCGGCTCTCGGTGATCGCCCGGTAGTGGTATCCGTTGGTGAACACGGGATTGAGGCGGACGGAGGTGTTGAAGTCGGTCTGCGCGCCGCGCAGGTCGCCGAGGTTGTATTTCGCGATGCCGCGGAAAAAGAAGCTCCAGTAGTCCGTGCTGTCCAGCCGCGCCAGGACGTTGAAGTTCTCGATGGCCTGGGCGTACCGCCCGTCGGACAAAGCCTGGCGGCCCCGCCACATGAAGACATCCTTGTCGTACTGGGCGAGGGCGAAAGTCGCTCCGAAAAGCAACATCACTATGGTCAGGAGAAACTTTTTCATTATTTTTGCAAAGATAATCAATAATCGGACCCGAATTGAAGCGCCTACTCTTTTTTGTCGCCGCCTGCCTGCTGGCCTCCGCCCCCCTTTGGGGACAGGACCTGGCGCAGCGCCTGCAGCTCGAGGTGACTTTCCTGACAGATTCTCTCCGGGCCGGCCGGGGCTTCGGCACCACCGGCAACCAATCCGCCACGTTCTATCTGCTGCGGCAGTTCCGCAATGCCGGCCTGCGGACCACGGTGCAATCGTTTTCAGAAGGCGGTCGGAACGGTCATAATGTCATCGCGGTAACCCCGGGATGGTTCCGTCGCTACATCGTTGTCGGCGCTTATTTCGATGGTCTGGGCACCCTGGAAGGCAATATATATCCGGGAGCCGATTCCAATGCCTCCGGTGTGGCCGTCCTGCTGGAACTCGCCAGAAACCTGCCTCAGTACTGCCAAGGCAACATGGGCCTGATTTTCGTCGCTTTCGACGGTCACCATGCCGACTTGTCCGGATCACGCGTTTTCCTCCAGCGTTTTCGCAAGGATTATCGGATCTCCTCCATGGTGAATCTCGACATTCTCGGCTCGTCCCAGGCGCCGCTTGACAAGGCCCGGCCGGACTACCTCATCGCCTTAGGCGGATCCCGATACCGTTCGGCGCTGGAACTGGCCAACCTTGATGTGCGTCTGCATCTGGGTTATGACTACTATGGCAGCAAGTCCTTCACGGATCTCTTCTACCGGCGCGTCAGCGACCAGCGCTGGTTCCTCGAGGCGGGCATTCCCGCCGTCATGTTCACCTCCGGCATCACGATGGACACCAACAAGCCCGGCGACGTCGCCGCCCTGCTGGACTACGCCCTGCTCGAGCGCCGCGTCCTGCTGATCGAGACCTGGCTGCGGGGGCTCCTGTAGGCAGCCGCTAGAACACCGAATTGATCAGTTCCCTGCCAAGCTGGTGAATGGCGGACTGTATCTTGTCGATCTGCTTTTTCCGGGTGAATCATAGCGTGTTTTCAGTGATAGATGGTTGTGGATAAGAATTCGGAGATTATTGTTATCTTTGTAGGATTTAACTTGCAACAATCAATTATATCAGCAATATGGTCAAAGTCAATGTGGGAGGCTGCAGCTCCTTTGTCAACGATGCAGATTATCAGAAGTATGTCCGGAAGGCCCTGGAGGCGTATGACGTCCTGGACGCCGAGTCCGGCCCCGGCAACGATTTCCTCGGGTGGAAGACCCTGCCGGTGGACGTCCCCGGGTCGGTCATCTCCGACTGCGAGGACATCCGTGACGCCTGGTCCGACATGGGCGTCGACCTGGTGGTCGTGATCGGCATCGGCGGCAGCTACCTGGGCGCCCGCTGTGCCATCGAGGCCCTTTCGCACGGCTTCGTGCGCAAGGAGGGCGTGCCGCAGATCGCCTACGCCGGCAACAACCTCTCCGAGGACTACCTCGCCGAGCTGATGGACCTGGCCGCGGAGCGCAACACCGCCTGTGTGGTGATCTCCAAGTCCGGCACCACGACGGAGCCCGCCGTCGCCTTCCGCATCGTCAAGGAATACATCGAGAAGACGTATGGCAAGGCCGAGGCCGCCCGGCGCATCGTCGCCATCACCGACGCGAAGAAGGGCGCGCTCAAGACCCTCGCCACCCAGGAGGGCTACAAGACCTTCGTCGTGCCCGACAACGTGGGCGGCCGCTTCAGCGTCCTGACCCCGGTGGGCATCCTGCCCATCATCCTCGCCGGCTTCGACATGCGCGCCATGCTGCGCGGCGCCGCCGCCGAGCGCGAGGCGCTGCTCGCCAGGTCGGAGGACAATCCGGCCGTGCAGTACGCCGCCATGCGCAACCTCCTCTACTCGGAGAAAGGCAAGAAGGTGGAGATCCTCGTGACCTTCAACCCCAAGCTCCAGTACCTGGGCGAATGGTGGAAGCAGCTCTACGGCGAGTCCGAGGGCAAGGACGGCAAGGGCATCTTCCCCGCCTCCGTCGTCTGCACCACCGACCTCCACTCCATGGGACAGTTCATCCAGGAGGGAGAACGCCTGATGTTCGAGACCACCGTGACCGTGGAGAAGGCGCACCGCGAGGTGCTCGTCGGCACCGACGGGCAGAACCTCGACCAGCTCAACTACCTCGCCGGCCGCCACGTCGAGCATTGCAACAAGATGGCGCAGCTGGGCACCAAGCTGGCCCACATCGACGGCGGCGTGCCGCAGCTGGAGATCACGGTCGAGCAGCTCGACGAGGCATCCCTCGGCGCCCTGTTCTACTTCTTCGAATTCGCCTGCGGCGTGAGCGCCTACCTGCTGGGGGTCAATCCGTTCAACCAGCCGGGCGTGGAGGCGTACAAGAAGAACATGTTCGCGCTCCTTCGCAAGCCGGGCTTCGAAGCCCAGTCCGAAGAGATCCTCAAGCGCATCTAATTCAGTTGGTATTCGGTGGCGGCCTTGAGTCCGGGTATTCCATAATACGCGGACACAAGGTCGCCTTTCATGTACACTTTCCTGCCCAGCAGGGACGGGTTGTCCTGCAGGTTGAGCGCGTCGCGGATGTCCCCGGCGCGCAGCTCCACGGCCAGGCAGCGGTCCTTGTCGGCGGTGGAGGCCTTCATCCCCAGGACGAGGTTGGTGTTCTTGGTGAACGGGGGCGCGAAGGCGATCCGTCCCGTGCCCGTGGCCACGCCGACGATGTAGCCGGCCACCCATACTCCTTTTTCACCCGCGCGTGTGCGGGCGGTGGCGACGTCGTAGGCCTGGCCGATGTCGCCGGCCCCGGCGCCGCCGGGCGTGAACTGCTCCGACAGCCAGATGCGGGCGGTGTCGAGCTGCAGGCGGATGCCGCCCGATTTCGAGCCGACGGTGGCGCAGAGCCGGATCGACAGGATCTGCCTGGCTTCGAGCGTGCGGGAGAAGAGCGTCTGGCGGTAGCCGCCCTCGTCCAGCTCCACCGTGACGGCGCCGGGCCGGAAGAAGGCGATCCGCTCCTCGTCGTAGGGATGCTCCAGCCGGCCGCCGGGGCCGGTCAGGTACAGGGTCCCGCCGGCGAAGGCTTTCCGGAAACTGTCGTCCACCGCCAGCCGCAGCCCGCAGTTCAGCTGGCTGCAGGCCAGCTCGACCGATACATCGGCGTCGGCCGCGACGCTGACCACCTGCGTGTCACCCCACAGGGGCGTGTCGTACGCGGGGGCGTCGAAGGCGGCCGAGACGGCGCTGACGGTGTAGGCTCCCGCGGGCACGGGGAGTTCGTCCGGAGTCCGTTCGTAGGGGCCGTCGTAGTAGACCTTGCCCGCGGCGTCGGTGACCGTGACGCGGAAGGAGCCCACGTCGGGCAGCGCCTGGGCGGCGCGGGTGGGGGCGGGGAAGGGGTCCCGGAGGGAAATGAGCAGGGTGCCGGTCCGGCTCTGCCGGAAATAGTCCCGGCAGGCGGTCGCCGGGAGCAGCAGGGCGGCGAGGGCCGCCAGTCGCAGGATCTTTTTCATAGCGCGTTCCGTTTTTGCCGCAAGATGCGACAAAATCCGGCACGCGACCGTCAAAAACTTAAAAATCTCGTTCTATTAAACGTTTACCGTTTTGATGGAAACTTCACAGTACATTCGGAGCGCAGCGACGCAGGGGGTCTGGGGGGTCCGCCCCCCAGTCATAGTGAAACGGGAGGCAACCGACCCGTGGGTTTTGCGGAGCAAAATTCACGGGCCAGTTGCATCCCTGCGACTGGCCCGTTACTTAACCTAAACTTAAACTATGAAAAACTTCGACGCTAAAGTAGAGAGTTTTTGGAAAATATGCAACACTTCACCAGAATTTTTTTATTTTTGCTCCCCAGACTTTATTGGTTAGAAGATGAAAAATCACTATCTGCATTTCCTTGCGGCAGTTGCCATCCTGTTCGCAGCCGTCGCCTGCAGCCGTTACGAGACGGTCTCCGGCGACCCCATGAAAACCAAAATCTACACCCTGGACAACGGCATGAAGATCTTCATGACCGTCAACAAAGAGCAGCCCCGCATCCAGACCTACATGGCCGTGAAGGTGGGCAGCAAGAACGACCCTTCCGAGACCACGGGTCTCGCCCATTACTTCGAGCACCTGATGTTCAAGGGCACCGAGCATTTCGGCACCGCGGACTATGAGGCCGAGAAGCCCATGCTCGACGAGATCGAGCGCCTGTTCGAAGTCTACCGCCAGACCACCGGCGAGGCGGAGCGCCAGGCCATCTACCACAAGATCGACTCCGTGAGCTACGAGGCTTCGAAGCTCGCGATTCCCAACGAGTACGACAAGCTGATGGCCGTGATCGGCGCCGACGGGACCAACGCCTGGACCAGCTCCGACGAGACCGTCTACACCGAGGACATCCCCTCCAACCAGATCGACAACTGGGCCCGCATCCAGGCCGACCGCTTCCGCCACGGCGTGATCCGCGGCTTCCACACGGAGCTCGAGACCATCTACGAGGAGAAGAACATGTCCCTGACCCAGGACAGCCGCAAGATCTGGGAGACCATCGACCAGGCCCTCTTCCCGCACCACCCGTACGGGAACCAGACCACCCTCGGCAGCCAGGAGCACCTGAAGAATCCGTCCATCACCAACGTGAAGAGGTATCACGACCAGTACTACGTGCCGAACAACATCGCTGTGTGCGTGTCCGGCGACTTCGACCCGAAGGAGATGGTGGCCGCGATCGAGAAATATTTCGGCGACTGGGAGCCGAACCCGGACATCCCGAAGCTGCAGTTCGAGCAGGAGCCGCCCATCACGGAGCCCATCGTGCGTGACGTGTACGGCCTGGAGGCCGAGAACGTCGCCATGGCATGGCGCCTTCCCGCTCCGGCCGACCTGCAGACCACGGCCGTGGCCCAGATCGCCGGCGAGGTGCTCTACAACGGGCAGGCCGGCCTGATGGACCTCGACGTGAATCAGCAGCAGAAGGCCCTCTTCGTCTATGGTGGTTACGAGGGAATGGCGGACTACAGCTACTTCCTGGGCATGGGCAGCCCCAAGCAGGGCCAGAGCCTGGAGGAAGTGCGCGACCTGATCCTCGAAGAGGTGGCGAAACTGCGCAGCGGCGACTTTGACGAGGCGCTGCTCGCCGCCACGGTCAACAACATCAAGCTCAGCAAGATGAGCCAGCTGGAGAGCAACTCCGCCCGGGCGCGCGAGTATGTGGACGCCTTCATCAACGGCATTCCCTGGAAGGACGCCTGCAAGGACATCGAGCGCCTGTCGAAGGTGACCAAGGAGGACGTCGTCGCGTTCGCGAACGAGTACCTCAAGGACAATGCCTACGCCGTGGTGTACAAGCGCCAGGGCGAGGACAAGACCGTCCAGAAGATCTCCGCCCCGAAGATCACCCCGATCGTGACCAACCGCGACAAGACCAGCGCCTTCCTGACCGAGATCCAGAACAGCGTCGTGAAGCCCATCGAGCCGGTGTTCGTGGACTTCAGCAAGGACATGTCGAAGTTCGCCCTGACCGAGGGCGCCGAGGTGCTCTACAAGAAGAACGAGCTGAACGACATCTTCAGCGTGCAGATGATCTACAACTGCGGCACGCAGCAGGATCCCGCCCTGGGCCTCGCGATGGATTACCTGAGCTATCTGGGCACCCCGGACATGAGCGCCGAGCAGCTCGCCTCCCGCATGTACGCCCTGGCGTGCAGCTACAGCGGCGGCACGGGCTCCACGCAGAGCTCGATCCGCGTCAGCGGCCTGTCCGAGAACATGGCCGAGGCGGTGCGCCTGGTGGAGGACCTGGTGAAGAACGCGGTGCCTGACGAGGACGTCCTCGCCGCCCTCAAGGCGGACATGATGAAGAGCCGCGCCGATGCGAAGAAGACGCAGCGCAGCTGCTTCAGCGCCCTGCAGCGCTATGTTTACTACGGTCCGGAATACGTCAAGGCCACGACCCTGAGCGACGCGGCGCTGATGGCGCTGACCTCCGAGGAGCTTCTCGCCAAGGTGCGCGCCGTCTTCGACCTCGGCCACGAGATCCTCTACTACGGACCGATGTCCGAGAGCGAGGTCAAGGCGGCCCTCAAGGACGCCCACTATGTGGCGGAAGGCGCGCAGATGGTGCCCGAGCAGCATCCGTTGCAGCAGCTCACCCCGTCCGACCGCGTGGTGATGGCGCAGTATGACGCCGCGCAGATCTACTACATCCAGTACTCCGACCGCGGGGAGAAGTTCGACGCCGCGAACGCGGGCGACATCGCCCTGTACAACGAGTATTTCGGCGGCGGCATGAACACGATCGTGTTCCAGGAGATGCGCGAGGCGCGCGGCCTGGCCTACAGCGCTTCCGCGACCCTGAGCGAGCCGGTCTACAAGGACGATACCTATTCCTTCATGGCCTTCATCGCCACGCAGAACGACAAGATGCGCCAGGCGGTCGAGGCGTTCGACGGGATCATCAACGACATGCCGGAGTCCGAAGCCGCCTTCGCCGTGGCGAAAGAGGCCCTGCTCGGCCGCCTGCGCACCCAGCGCACGACGGGCATGGACGTGCTCCGCAGCTACATCGCCTGCCGCGACCTCGGCCTCTCCGAGCCGGCCCACCGGGCCGTCTTCGAGAAGGTGCAGGACGCGACCCTCGCCGACGTGGTGGCCACCCAGCGGAAATGGGCGAAGGACCGCGAGTACACCTACGCGATCCTCGGTGACATCAAGGACCTGGACACCAAGTTCCTCGCCACGCTCGGCCCCGTGCAGGTCGTGAGCCTGGAGGAGATCTTCGGCTACTAGGACGGATCCTCTGAAATGGGTCATGTGGACAAATAGTAGGATGGATTTGCCCTTTGTTTGCACTAATGGACAAATAGTAGGATAGCACCGGCAACAGCCAGGAGCGAGGAGAGCCCTTCCGGCGAGCTCCCCGCAGCTC
>Ga0079305_1001523_pt1 | contig 29296 bp, 30 predicted proteins | sample LMS_cellobiose_e_FD_79183 | JGI IMG/M metagenome (GOLD analysis project Ga0079305, IMG submission 79183) | Rumen-fistulated moose microbial communities from Alaska, USA - LMS_cellobiose_enrichment | ecosystem: Host-associated > Mammals > Digestive system > Stomach > Rumen fluid ... | reverse complement strand
ATGCCAGGCTGCTTGGGAGCACGAGCGGGAGCGTTTTGTTCATCGACATGTACAACCGCATCATCCAGATCCACTCAAACGGCGCGATGTACGGCATCGTTGGCCGGAGCGAAGCCGAGGCGATAACCGACAACATCTACAAATACGCTTCGAACGGCAACTACTACGCCTGCGCGTCTGCGTGCTTCAGCCAGATCTATGAGCTGACGGGCGGCGGCCGCATCGCCAGACCCATGAAGCACATAACCAACGCGCTCGTCGCCGTGACGCTCGCCATCCTGATAAACTACATCTATGTCGCGATCCAGCGCAACAAGGCCAAGGTCAACGAGACCAAGCTCGTGACCGCGATAGCTGAAGGTGGTGTGACAGCGGACATAGCCTGGACCAGGGTGACCAAAGAGGTCCGCGTCAGCAACGACAGCGACAGCGGCGGAGGTGGAGGCGGCTTCTCAGGCGGCGGAGGCGGCGGTGGATCCTCCGGAGGAGGAGGCGGCGGAGGCCACAGCTTCTGAGCGCCGATGTGGCTTCAGCTGTTGAGAAAAACCCACTTAAATAACACAGCCCGGAGGCGTGATCCGCTCCGGGCTTTTGATTGACTTCATTTCATGTGGGAAACTGCTTCATATGCATCAATTTCCCGTGGTAAGTGTCGAAAAAAAGCAGTCTACCATTCGAAGACCTTGAAAAAAGCGTTACGCGGAATGGTAATTCGTTAAAAAAAGGCAGTTACCCATGGTAACTGCGAAAAAGAGGGAACCTACCATCGCGAAAAGGTGCGCGAGGAGGTCAGGCCATAAGCTGAAACCGACAATCCGAGCGCAAGCCTTATTTCTTCAGCAGGAAGTAGGCGATCACGACGATGCCGAGGATGATGCGGTAGATGCCGAAGATCTTGAAGTCGTGCTTCTTGACGTAGTCCATCAGGAATTTGATGGCGTAGAGGGACACGATGAAGGCGACCACACAGCCGACGATCAGGATCACGAGCTCGCTGAAGGTAAAGTGGAAGCCGAACTTCAGAAGCTTCAGGAGGCTCGCGCCGGCCATGACGGGGATCGCCATATAGAAGGTGAATTCCGCGGCTGCGGTGCGGCTGACCCCGATGAGGAGGCCGCCGATGATGGTGGAGCCTGAGCGGGAGGTGCCGGGGAGCAGGGCGGAGATCACCTGGAATCCGCCGATGATAAGAGCGTCTTTGAAGCTGAGCTGGCGGAGCGTCTGTACGCGGGGCTCCTTGCCTTTGTTGCGGCTTTCGACGACGATGAACGCGACGCCGACGACGATCAGCATGATCGCGACGACCCAGGAATTGTAGAGGTGCTCGTCGACCCAGTCATCCAGAAGCAGGCCGATCACTGCCGCGGGGATGCAGCCGACGATGATCTTGAGCCAGAGGTTCAGGACGTCGACGCGGACGAAGGGTTTGTTTTTGACCTTGGTGTTGAAGGGCCAGATCCTGTTCCAGAAGTGGACGACGACCGCGAGTATCGCGCCGAGCTGGATGACCACGAGGAACATGCTCCAGAACTCCTGAGAGACCTTCATGGGAAGGAAGTCGTTCAGCAGGATAAGGTGGCCGGTGCTGCTCACGGGGAGCCACTCGGTGATGCCTTCGACGATGCCGTATATCAATGCTTTCAGTATCTCGAGAATAAACACGGTATATACCTCCGTTCGGTTTTCGATCAAAGTGCGGCGCTCCGCGCCAACCAAAGTATACCACATAAAGCGCCTCAAGGGAATGTGTGAGATATGGATGCCGTTGGCACCTGAGGCCCGGCCCCGGGATACACGAAATGTAAACTCCCATGTTACACTTTGAACACGGGAGTTTCTTGTACGCTGCGCGGAGCGTGGGGTATAATCGGAGCGTAAACAATCGGAGCGTAAACATGAAGTACGCGTTGGCTTTGGTCGGAGGAACAGCGATGAACGGACTTGGAAACAAGATAGCAAAGAAACGGAAGGATCTGGGGATGACCCAGACTGCGTTTGCGGAGAAGCTTTCGGTGACGAGGCAGACGGTGAGCCGCTGGGAGGCGGGGAGTGTGATGCCGGATATAGATAAGATAGGGGATATCGCCGGGATCCTCGGCGTGAGCTGTGATTATCTCCTGAGAGACAGCGTGACTGAAGAGACCGGAGGAGCGGTCGGCAGACTCCTTCAGGACGCCGTGGGGAGGAAAGTCAAACTGAACTTCTACGACGGCGAAGGAGATTATGATCTTCTGAAGGCGGATATCGTCATCGAGGGTTTTGAAGGGAACTGGGTCAGGATCGCTGCGGACAGCAGGAAGGGCCATATGGAGAAGCTCATACCGCTGTCGTCTGTGCTCTCGATCGAGTTCGTGGACGCGGAGCAGGGCGGCGGGGATGACCGCCGGCAGGCGCCGGATGAGGGAGAGGAGGCTTCGGAATGAATACTGTCGCTTTGGTCTTCGGGATCCTCGGGTTAATCGGTTTTATAGAAGTCATGTCGCTTCAGGGGCGTGTCAAGAACCTTGAACGCGAGATAGCGAAGATAGACGGCACCTCCCTGGCGGAAGAGAGAAGATCGCTGTCCTCCGCGGTCCGCGATCAGATCGGGAAAAACGTAAAGATCGACTTAAAAGAGGACGATCAGGACGTTGACATAGTGATGTACGGGAATACCGCGCACGGATCCAATACGGTGATCGACGCCGACGACGAGTGGATGCTCGTCCGCGTCGCGGGTCCGAAGGGCGTAAAAGAAAAACTCATCCGTCTGGACTCGGTCAGGCAGATCGACGTGCAAACGCGTCCTCAGATGTGATATAATCTCCCTTGCGCGATCTAGCGAAAAAGCGCGGATAAGGGCAGGGTGAGATAATAAAGGATGACCACGGTTCAGATAATAGCAAATGTATTCGGCGTATTGACGGCTCTGACGTTCGTGATATCTTTTCAGATCAGATCGAACAAAAAGCTGTTCATAGTCCAGGCTCTCGCAAACACCTTCTACGGCGTGCAGTTCCTGCTCCTCGGAGCCTGGGGCGGACTGTTCAACACCGGGATAAGGATCGTGAGGAATCTTCTCCTCAGCAGATCCGACAGATGGGAATGGATCAGATGGAAGGGCTGGGCGCCTTTGTTCTGCGTCCCGAGCCTCATATTCATGATAGTCGGCTGGACGGGTCCTGTGGACATACTGCCCTTTCTCGCGACCATGGCGAGCAATCTGAGCTACTGGTCAAACGACGCGCGAAAGATAAGGCTTGCGGAGCTCGGCTGCATCTGCCCGTCCTGGATAGTATATGACCTGATAGAGGGAGCGTACGGCGGGATCCTGAACGAAGTCCTGCTGATGAGCTCGGTCATAGTTTCGTTCGTGCGTTTCGGATGGAAGGGCCTCGAGGGCTCGGGAGACAAAGAGACAGCCGCAGCTGCCGGTTCAGATAAGGAGGAGAAAGATGTTCAGAGAGATGCTTAGATCGAAACAGCACCTCAGCAAAGAGGAGTGCGTAAGGATACTAAAGGAGCAGAAGAGAGGCGTTCTCGCCGTGCTCGGTGACGACGACTATCCCTACTGCATGCCGCTGGACCACTGGTACGACGAGGAGCACGACATTCTCTACTTCCACGGCCTGAACAAAGGCCACAAGATCGACGCGATGAAGCGCCACGCCAAGGTGTCGTACTGCGTCTACGACGAGGGCTATATAGAAGAGGGCGACTGGGCGCTGAACATAAAGAGCGTGATCGTTTTCGGGCACGCCTTCTTTGTTGAGGACAGGCAGGAAGCGCTCGAGATCACCAGACAGATCTGCTTCAAATTCATGGATGACAAAGAGGAGATCGACCGCATGATCCGCGAAAGCACGAGCCCGCTTCTGGTCTTCGGGATCAAACCGGACCACATGACCGGGAAGCTCGTGAACGAGTCCTGATCAAAGCCTCCGGCAGCGGCCGCGGGCAGACTGAAATGCGCGGCCGCGGGGCGCAGGCGGAGTCACGGTCTATTTCGACGAGCCCGGAGAGTACTGGATCACGGCAAGAGGCATCGCCGGCTGCACGTTCAGACAGGTACTGACTCTGACCAGGGTCACCGTTGCGGAGCACAAGTGGGGAATGTGGAAGATAACCAAGAAGCCGACCTATACGGAGAACGGCGTCATGACCCGCACCTGCTCGGCATGCCACGCGACCGAAACTCGCACGATGCCCAGACAGGACGATCATTCCACCGGAAAGGATCGCTGGGAGAAGAAGTGGAAGGACTTTGAAATAGTCGGCGAACTGATCATGCCTTAGAGCGATCTCTAAGGACGCTCTTACAGCGCGTTGCGGACCTTTTGCTCTAGCTGAAGAAATCCCATCCGGAGAGCAGCAGCCCCGGGATCACGACGATCATGAAGAAGGCCCAGCTGACAAGCGTAAAGGTTTTGACGAACCGGCCGCCCTGCCCGGGGTATTCTCTTACGTAGATCCTGTAGTTGATCACCGACGCGAGAGAGCCGATCAGCGAACAGAGCCCCGCGGTGTCGGCACCGTAGATCAGCCCGGCGAAGTTTTCGGTAAAGGGGTAGAGCACGATGCTCGCGGGCACATTGGATATGATCTGGCTGAGCCCGATGGCCCACCAGTACTCGTGCCCGGCGACGGTCCTCCCGAGGAATCCGGCGATCGCGGGGTTTCCGGCGATCGAGGATGAGAATACGAAGAAGCACAGGAACGTGATCAAAAGGACATAGTCCACCTTGCGGAACAGCTTCCTGTCAGCCGCGGCGATGACTGCGAGCACGACTGCAAGAGCCGCCGGCCAGAGCGCCGTTCTGGTGACTATGACCAGAAGGATCAAAACGAAAAGACCAAGATACATCCATCTGAGAGACCCTTTTGCCTCAGGCATCAGGGCCTCTTTTTTATATACCGCCTCCTCGCGGAGATCCTTGCGGTAGAGGAAGAGGATGAAGACAACAAGAAGCACCGCCGACATCAGGCAGAGCGGCAGCATATGCAGCATGAACTTCCCCGCGCTTATGTTCGCCTGCCCATAGAGAAAGAGGTTCTGCGGGCTTCCGAAAGGGGTGAGCAGCGACCCGCGGATCGCCGCGATATTCTCCATCGAGATCACCGGCAGGATGTACTTCTCTTTGTTCGCGCTCCTGAAAAGCAGGATCGTAAGCGGCACGAAGATAAGGAGCGACACGTCATTCGTCACGAACATCGACGCGAAGAACACCCCGAAGACCAGAAACATGCTGAGTGACACCATCGTCCTGAGATTCCCCGCGAGGTTCACCACGGGCCTCAGCACGTTCTCCTGTTTGAACCCCTCCAGCACGGAGAGCATCATCAGAAGTATGCCCAGAGTCCGCCAGTCGATCTCGCCGATCAAAGCCGCCGTCGGCGGCGTGATCACGAGCCCCGCCAGAGCCGCGGCAAGCGACAGCGTGAGCATCGGTTCTTTTTTAAGCAGGGAAAACAGTCTTTTCATCTATACAAATATGCCTTTCAGTATATGCTTTTATATGCCTATCAGCCGTGATCAGAGCGCACGCGATCCGGCCGGGGCGCACCACTGGATAATAGCCGATTTGCGCCCGGATTGCAAGCCTGATATCCGTTGTATCCATGTGCTGTACTCCGTGTTACAATTACCTTAGCTGAGCGAAGTGCTCGTGCTCGTACGCGTGAAGCGGTGAATGACTCGAGGAGGGATCGACATGATTGGAAGACAGGTAATCTCGATAAACAAAACCTTAACGCTTCAGGAACTGGAGCAGATCATGCAAGAATGCTGGGACAAGGAACAATTCGGCGGTTTCAGGATCGGAAGGCCCACTCCGGCTTCGGTCGAGGAATACATCCTGCTTCCCGCAACACGGCGTTTCCTCGTCATCGCCTATACGAGAGCTGCGGGCGGCCTGTTCAGCAAGGAAAACAAGGTGATCCTGGCGACCGCGGATACTCCCGAAGGCGCGGGGATCGCAATAGCTGAATACTTCCCGACAAAAGGACCTTTGACGAAGCTCATGCAGACGAGCAGCGTGCTGAGCGCGGAGAAGGAGCGCAAAGGCCCTGCGGAAGAAGCGCTGCAGGCGTATACAGCTCACATGAGAGACATCCTGAAAGAGAAGGACCTGCTGAAATAGGCAAAAGGCGGCTCATGCGTGCACAAGTATTGGCATTTGACTCGATTTGCGTTGGGAGGTGACGCTTTTTTGCTGATTTCCCGTGGTAATCGCTTTATTTACGGAACTCCCCAATTCAAACGAGGTGAAACGTGTGCTGTGCGAAGCATTAAATACAGATGCCGGTGATGAAAGCGCCTTTGCACAGCCTCTTTCTCTGCATGGGCTTCGCTTTCGCTTGCAAATCTTAGGGTGTGGAAGTCAATTCGATGCTGCCATCCTGAATAAGATCATTCCGGTGCCGGTCGTTTCCGTTCCAAATTACACCGTATAGCACCAACCAATACGGGTCCGAAACCCAATGAATCTGTTCAATAAACGACAAAGACCGCCGTTTGGCGGTCTTCTGCATTTGGTGGAGCATAGGGGGATTAGCAGCCTTGCCATAGGCAAGTCTGCCGTTCTGCGCCGCCTCGTTCAGGCGGCTTGAACCATCGGCTGCTCGACAGTCCACCGGACTGTCTCGCTTACGCCGATGCCCTTTCGGGTTCGATCCCCCTATGTATGTTTCCGTATAGCACAAAGGACGGGTTTAAACCCGTCCTTTGCACTATGGTGGAGCATAGGGGGATCGAATCACAGGACAAGATCGGAAACCTTTGCAAATACAGGAAAGGAGGAGATGCCGTCCACGCCTGTGTTCAAGAGTGTGTTCAAAACTGCCATTTAATCGTTCTTCAAAGACTTTGATGGCAAACTCAAAGGTGATATTATACTTTAGGGAGGTGTAACACTTTTTCGACGCACTCCAGTCTAAGGATGTCAAAAGAGGTGTACAAATTTGAAATATTATTCAGTATTGGAATTAGTGTATAATTGAAATAGTTAGTGCTAGTTTGGAAAGGAGTTGGAGAAACATGCTCATACCGATCATTCGAATTGCTCTTTTTGCTATCGTTCCACTCATTCTCGGAATACTCATAAAACACAACAAACTATTACTTTCAAAAGCGAATTTGTTTATGGTAATATGGGCAGTTTTTATTTCGCTTTGCTATTACACTTTGGTTGTCATTCTCAATGGTATTTCTTTAACGTCATCTTATACAATTGGCAGTTTTGTAGGATCAGTTTTGGGTTCCTCAACTACTGGAATTCTCATCGGATTCCTTATCATGCTGCCATTTAAAAAGAAAGCACCGGAAAGAGCTGACAATGCCGTAACTGAAAAAGACATTACAAAACCAAATAACAGCACATCTTCAAAGGGTGCAGCGATTAAATCTGTTTCAAGTCCAAACAACTCTATCGCATATGATGAAGCATTTCTTAAGCAACATAGAGATTATGAATATATTAAACACTTGAAAGATATTAATCCTGCAGGAGGCATGCTGAAGACAGAGGATCTTGAAAGGCTTTATGATGTACTGACAGTTTTTCAATTTACCGATAAAGAGACTGGCCTGAAGGCGTTTAACTCTTTTATGGATAAATACTACAATGAAAGAGATTTCGTTGGCATGTCATTAGTTGGTTTTTTTCTAGCTGTACTGATGAAAAACAATTTTATTAGTAGCACGGAACAAAAGGAACTGATGGAACAATATAGAGAACGAGGTAGGCAGGTAATAATGAATCCTAAAGAAAGTGAGAATCAACAAGCGGACAGTATAGAGGAAAAGAAAGGGAGTTTGAAACATTCCGATCCGAATGGGAATGTTGTATTTCATATTGCTTTAGATGAAACTGGGAAACTGCAGCCTATTGTTAATGCTAAGCTTGATTTCTTTAATAGAGAAATGCTTGAAAACCTTTTGTCCACCGACAGAATAGGATTAATAGAACTGAATAAGAGCAATAATATATACATTTTGCTATATGATGAAAACGTGGAGCCTCCTTATCCGGATGTGATGATTTGGAAGTGCATTTTAGAAGGAGAGGATACTGTATTCGTGGATATGGAACAGAAAGACATTGATACGATTGTTCCGTATGTTGTTGAAAACTACTTGAAAAAACCAACGGATTCCAAGGAACCAGCCTACGCTCTTGAGGAGGAGCCGATTGAAGCACAAATTTCCAATGATAGTTTCGAGAAAACAGAATTGGGGTTGCAGAGAAAAATCGATATTGATAATAGCAGTAATGATGAGATTCTCTCTTCGGAAAGTAATAAAAAGACAAGAATACCCGTGGATGAACTCAGAATGCTAAAACAGTTGTATGACTCGGGAGTGCTCACTGAAGATGAGTTTAGGGAGAAAAAGAGAATTCTTCTAGGACTATGAGAATTGTTATGACTGGCTTTTGAATCTAATATAGGTGAGAGCGAGGTTTTAATATGCAGAATAATAGCATTGAAGAAATCAGACAGCTGGAAATATTGTTTGAAGATGGAGTAATAGATTCTGACGAATTCAATAACAAAGTCATACAAATATGTAAAAGTGAGAATGAAGATCCAGTTGGGATGATTTCTGAATCAAATACTGGAGAGCAAAAGCCTAAAAAGGGAAAAAATACTGCAGTAACTATTCTATCAGTCCTTTTGGTGATATTGATCGGAACCTCGGGTTATTTGGGTTATCAGTATTATTCCCAAAGCACAGAAATAGCTGCGCTTGAAAAGCAGAATGAAGAGATAAACGCAAAAAATGATAAGCTCACAAAAGAAAAAAAGAGCATGGTAAGTAAAGAGAAATACCAGGAACAAGTAGATAAAGTAAACGAGTTGCTAGGGTATAAACATGCAGTGATTGGTTTTTATTTGGACGGTACAGTCATTGTTTTTGAAGGAGATAATACTTATTATCATCGATATAATTGCCCCCGGATACCATCACGTTATACTTATTGGGCTTATAATCCGGAAGCTGCAATAGATCGTGGATTTACAAAGTGTCCCGTGTGTTTTAATTATTCGGTAGTTGATTATTGTAAACGATATATAGAGGAATAAAGGCGTTAGTTAATAAAACTAGACAACGTAAAATCAATTGAGTTTTAATGAAAAACTGGGTCTGTGAAATATGCCAAGGCGTAAAACGCACGAAGAATTTCGAACTAATCTTCTAGAGATACTCCCTTCGGTTGCTGTGATAGGAGATTATTTCAATTGTAGAACAAAGATTCTTGTTCAATGTCTTACTTGCGGATATCAATGGCAAGCTCGACCTTCAGATTTATTGCGCGGCCATGGATGCCCTCGTTGTTCAAAAAAAGAAAGAAAAACGACAAGCCGATTCTGCGAGGAAGTCACGGCTATAAACCCGAGCATTGATATTTGTGGCGAGTATATTAATACTTCAACGAAAATCAAAGTTCGTTGTACAACTTGCGGCTATTCTTGGCTTGCAAATCCAAGTACTTTACTTCGTGGCAATGGCTGCCCTTCTTGTGGGGGAACAAAGACGAAATCTCAAGATGAGTTTATCAAAAAACTGGCCATGATTAATCCTGAGATTGAACAAATAGGAGATTATAAGAATAATCGAACTAAAGTCATAGTTCGCTGTAATAGATGTGGGCATGAATGGGGAGCCACACCGCATAATTTGATAGATGCCAGAAGCAGGTGCCCAAAATGCTCTCACTCTTCGACATCTTTCATGGAGCAATTCATTGTTGAATGGCTCTATAGAGTTTTTGGTGATGATGCTGTAAAGAAAAGGGATTTTACTGCTATTGGCCTTGAACTGGATGTGTATGTCCCTCATTTGAGACTTGCCTTTGAACCTGGTTCATGGCATTGGCATAAAGAAAAAGTTGAGCGCGATTTGCTTAAACGCAGCCTCTGCCGTGAAAAGAATATTCGACTAATCACGATCTATGATAAAGTCCCTGAAGACGAACAGTTTGTTGAAAAAGATGTTGTTCTATATCATTACGATGTAAGAATTCAAAAAAAATACGATCAGTTAGTCGATCTGCTCATTACAGTATTGATTGAACAAGGTGTATCGGCTGACAGTCTGATTGTTAATCTTGATGATGTGGTTAGTGCTGCTTATAAAAACTCTGTGAAGACAGATACTGACGAGTTTATTGAAAAGTTGATTGCAAAAGGGATAGATGTTGAAGTGTTAGGAATTTACAAGAGCTCATCTTCAAGAATATGTGTTCAGTGTAAAACATGTGGTCATATTTGGTACCCAAGGGCAGATACATTGCTTTCGGGGAAGTCTAGTTGTAAAGAATGTGGTGCCATCAAGAATGGCAAAGCGCATTTGAAGAGTCATGAAAAATATCTGGCCGAGGTAGAAGAGCGTAATTCCACGGTTGAAGTATTAGGTCATTACACAAAAGCATCTGATAAGATTCATGCAAGATGTCGCTTATGCGGCTTTGAATGGTATCCGGTTGCCAACAGCCTTGTAAAGAAAAAACCAACCGCTTGTCCCAAGTGTTGCTATAGTAGGAATCAGAGTTCGATAGTGGTTAATCTTGCAAGAGAAAGCTATGTCAAAGAAGAAAACAAATGATGAATATGTAAACCAGTTAAGGAGCATCAATCCTTTAATTGTGCCTTTGAACACATACGAGAATTCGCATAGCAAGATACTTTTCCGTTGTCTTATCTGCGGACGAGAATGGGAGGCATTCCCTTATCAAGAACTACAGAGAACTGGTTTTGGATGTGCTAAATGCTCGCATAAAACTTCTGGCGAGAAAAGAAGAAAAACAAATGTGATATTTGTTGAGGAGTTGAAGAAAAAGAATCCAAACATCACGGTATTGACTTCATATGAAAAATCTAAGCAAAAGGTAAAATGTCAATGCAAACTATGTGGTAATACTTGGGAAGCAACGCCAGACAAATTGTTAAGAGGGATTGGATGTCCTCGATGCTATCACCAGTCAACATCTTTTATTGAGCAGTTTATTTACACTGCATTTTGCTTTGTTTTAGGCGAAAACAAGGTTATAAACCGAGATAAAAGCGCAATCGGAAAAGAACTTGATATTTATATTCCTTCATTGAATGTGGCAATCGAGTATGGATCATGGTTTTGGCACAAAAGTAGAATCAATGGAGATTATGAAAAACAAGGGCTATGCAAAGAACACAATATCAGACTGATTATGATATATGATAGCTATGATGAAGAAAATGTTGAGAATGGAGGAGATTGTTACTTTTTCGCACATGATCTCTCAACTGAAAAAGGACATAAAACTGTAAAACAAATTGTGATGGAAATATGCAAATCATTTGGTTTGGATTATTCCAAGTTACAATATAATTGGGATAGTATAACAGATCTTGCTTATAAAAAAGCGAGGAAAATAACAACAGCTGATTACGCAAAACTAGTTAAAGCAAAGAATAGCCATAACATAGAAGTACTAGGAGAGTATAGATCGTCGTATGATACTATTTTGTGTCGTTGCGGAGATTGTGGTTATGAATGGGAACCAAGAGCCAATAACTTGATTAATGAGAACGCCGGATGTCCGCGTTGTTCAGGTACCATACACTATACTAATCAATCATTCATTTCAAAAGTTGGTTTGGTGAATCCGGATTTTGAGTTGCTTGAACCATATTCAAACGGTAACGTATCCATTTTGTGTCGATGCAGGAAATGTGGATATGAATGGAAAGCTGCGCCTGTAAGACTACTCAAAAAACGTTCTGGTTGCCCAAGATGCATTAGCCACAAACACTATTCGAATGAGGAGTTTATTGAAAAACTGAGAACAATCAACCCCTGCATACAGCCACTCGAACAATATCCTCGGAACAATAAAACAAAACTATTATGCCTTTGTGCCAAATGTGGTAATCAGTTTAGTATGCGTCCAAATAACCTGTTGTCTGGTCAGGGTTGTCCTAATTGTGCGAATGAAAAAAGAATTAAAAATGCCACAAAAAACAAAGAACGGTTTGTTGATGAAATAAGCACTATCAATCCGAATATCATCACGCTTGAACCTTATGTACATAGCAAGGCAAAAATAGCTTGCAAATGTAAAAAGTGCGGTAATGAATGGAAGGCCACTCCAAACAGTTTGTTGCATGGATATGGATGCCCTAAATGCGCTAGAATAGAAACTGCCAAAAAGAACAAGAAACGAGTACTTTGTGTTGAAACAAACACATTATATGACTCTCTTAAAGAGGCCTCTGCCCAAAGCGGGTTTAGCAATGCTGCTATTTCCATGTGCTGTAATGGAAAAAAAGAGACTGTCGGCGGATTACATTGGAAGTATGTTTAAGATAACTTAGAAGACTTTTAAAACTGTTTTTGCTGTTCCTGCTTTTCCGATAAATTCAGTAGCAAGCAAAGCCTTCACACGTAAGAAACGTGCAAACGCAGCTTTAGGGCGTACCCTAAGACCCCTGGAAGAACGTTTCTGAATGGATTTGGGAAGCGGATTACTGCGTACCGCATTAGCGTTTAACAAATCGATCCGGAAATGTATTCAAAAATGGAAATAACAATCAATTATGTCAAGACCGCTCTGATCAGGGCGGTCTTTTAGTTTGCTGTGCATATCTGAAAAAAGTTCAAACCCGAAGGGTGAGCTTTGCCGCTTTTCTGTTCGATAAGTGAGAGGACTGTTTCAGAGACCTGTTGAAGGACAATGTGGTGCCGATGCAGCCGTATCCGTGGAAGACTCAAAAAACAAATATTATATCACTCATTCAGATAGCCGGGAGTAACAGATCGCAGGGCGAGCAGGGAGAGCGGAAAATAATATGCCTTTGATCGAGAATCTCAAAAAAAGTTCAATCCATATGTAAAGTTTTGACCCTTCCCGTGGCCGTTATATGAGGGGGTTTTTCAGTAAGCTTTGCAAAGGTCATCCGTAATTCCGGTCGCCGAAAAACAAATCGCGGAAATGAGCACGGGATAAATGACGAGATGACCCGGACATCGACTGAAGGTATAAAGCCCTCTCAGAAACGAAAAAAGGTCAAAAAACCGCCTCGAAAACAGGCTGTTTTGACCGGGTATATATCCCCTCTTTCAGGGGCAGATAAGAAGGAGAAGAAAACAGGATGAGTTTAAGCAAGACGAAGAAGGAAGAGATGAAGTTTTATACAGGCGACCATGGTAGGGTCAAATACCACCCAAAGTGTCTCAGCTGCGCACGTGACTGCAGGCAGAGCTTCAGGGCAGAGCTGGTCGCATGCCCGAAATACGAAAGGAAGGTGAAATAATGGCAACAAATGTCCATAAGGGATATCCGGAGGTCACCAGGCTTTGCGGAGGAAACGCTTCGGTGATCTTCTACCACATTGCTCACTGGGTGCTCAGAAACCGCGATCAGGATAGAAACCGCCGGGATGGCAAGTACTGGATGTACACGTCCGTAAAGCAGCTCTCCAAGGAGCCGTTCGGCTATATGACCGAGAATCAGATCCGTTACGCGCTGAAGAAACTGAGGGATGCAGGGCTGATCCTGACAGGAAACTATAACAGGACCCAATATGACCGGACTCTATGGTACACATTATCGCCGAAAGGGTACCGCATTGTTGATAATTGCCTAATGGATGAAGAGAAAGCTCCAAATGGAATTACTGATAATTACTGACCTATACCATATATAAGACACACATTGGAGTTTCTATTATCACAGTTAAGAGAGTAAGAATAACGATATAGTAATGCATAGTCTATAGGTACAGCAAAGGATCTCAAGTGACCGAAGTAAAGAACATTGACAACTTAATACAGAACACTTCGGCCGAAGAGATATTGCAGTTCCTTCTTTCAAGTGGTAGCATCGACTTGGACGGTATCGCTGAACAGTTGATAAGAGCAAGGAGGGAAAAAATCCTTGGAAGCCACCCGTATAACATCTACCAGGATAAAGACGGGCGTTGGCGCACATATGTAAAAGATACTGAAAGCCGGTATGGCCGTAAGGCTATCGTGAAGGCTACTCGAGAGAAACTTGAGGAAGCTCTTTGCGAGTACTATTCAGAGCTTGATGAAGAGACCAGGAAGCGAAATGCCACACTTGCATCGCTGTATCCGAAATGGCTCGAGTACAAGAAACTGCATGTGGAGAAGACTACGGTCGATCGAATCCAAAGAGACTGGAACAAGTATTATGATCTGGATCAGATCGTGCATAAGAAGATCAAAGATCTGACAAAACTGGATCTTGATACCTGGGTGCATGAGATGATCCGCAGATATGGCATGAACAAGCACAAGTATACCAACTTCAGTCTCATTCTCAGGCAGGAACTCGACTATGCTGTAGACCTTGGTATCATCAAGAATAACCCGTTCAGAGAGGTGACCGTGAACGCAAAGCGGGTATTGGTCTCTGAACGGAAGAAACCGGATGAAACACAGGTCTTCACAAAGGATGAACTGCAGAAACTGGAGGAGATGGCCTGGAAGGACTTTGAAACGAAGCACTATTGCAAGCATCAGCTGACGCCGCTTGCTGTAATGTTCATGTTTCTTACCGGTGCGAGGGTCGGAGAGGTATGCGCTATTAGGTATAGCGACATCAAAGAAGACATGCTCACGATCTGCAGGATGATTCAGTATCCGAGTAATGATGTAGTCGAACACACCAAAGGCACTTTCGGCGACAGGGTCATACCGCTAGTACCCAGAGCAATGGAACTGATCCGGGAAGCAAAGAAAAGGCAACAGGAGGAGAACGCGCCGGATGACGGATATGTATTCTCAATGGACGAAAAGCCGCTTCTCTACACTTCCGTAACGAAAGCCTTTTACCGGTACTGCAGGGAGATGGGCATAGAAGCGAAGAGCTCGCACAAAGCCCGGAAGACCTTTGTATCAAGCCTCATAGACGGTGGTGTCAACATCAATACCGTGCGTCAGATAGCAGGGCACAAGGATGAGCGGACGACGCTCAATAACTATTGTTTTGACCGAAGCGACAATAAAGAAAAGAAGCTTCGTATGGCAAAAGCCCTTGGATAAACAGCTGTGTTCAAGAAATTGTTCAAGTGTGTTCAAAAATAGTGTTCAATTCTAGTAGTTCACAGGCGGATATTACTGCAAGTGTGAAGTCTTGTAACTGTTTAAATATCAACCTTTCTACAACGCAAAAGGGACGCTTGCGCGTCCCTCTTAAGTGGTGGAGCATAGGGGGATCGAACCCCTGGCCTCCAGATTGCGAACCTGGCGCTCTCCCAGCTGAGCTAATACCCCGTGCCCGACTATTATAGCCTAAACAAAAATGCATTTCAAGCACTTTATTCAAAAAGCACGGACGCTTAATATGGGAGAAGATCATGCTCGTTTTCAAGCTTTCCATACGGGCGCAACGGTTTCCTCGTCTTTTTAGCGAATCCAATTGGAATCGCATAATTCAAAGCCGCCTCGCCGCCGCCAAGTGCCACCCCAAAGCTGGATCTGACAGAGCCGCCGCCGCCCGCTGCGGCAGGCGGAGCATGCGGAAGAGAAGGAGAGGGAGATCGAGCGGGGCGATTTGTATCCGGGCAGATTATCGAGTATACTTGGGGTGATGGCGCCGGGAAGGCTTTGATCGATCAGCCGAAAGAGGAGGCTTAATGATATGGAACTGAAATTCGTGTCGTGGAATGTGAACGGGCTCAGGGCAGTGCTGAAGAAGGGCTTTGAGGAGCAGATGAAGGCGCTGGAGCCGGATTTTATTTGCATTCAGGAGACCAAGATGCAGGAGGGGCAGGCGGCGCCGGACTTTCCTGAGTACAGCGAATACTATTCCTACGCGGAGAGGAAGGGGTATTCAGGCACGGCGATATTCGCGAAGCATGAGCCTCTGAGCGTTCAGTACAATTTCGGGGATCATACCGATGAGGGAAGGATGGTGCAGCTCGAGTACGAGGACTTCTATCTTCTATGCGTCTATGTGCCGAACGCGAGGCTCTCCCCGAAGGAGTACCGCGAGGAAACGAGGAAGGCTGAGAAAGCCGGTAAGCCGGTCCAGCCCGAGGAAGAGGCGCTGGAGCGCTTCAATTACAGGCTTAGGTGGGAGGACGACTTCCGCGCCTACGTAAGTGAGCTGGCTAAGAAAAAGCATGTGGTGATCTGCGGCGACATGAACGTGGCTCACCGCGAGATAGATCTGAAAAACCCGAAGCCGAATATGGGGAACTGCGGATTCACTGACGAGGAGAGGCAGAAGATGACCGAACTTCTGGACGCAGGATTCGTCGACACGTTCAGATATCTCCACCCGGACGAGGAGGGAGCTTACAGCTGGTGGTCCTACAGATTCAACGCGAGGGCCAACAATTCCGGCTGGCGTATCGACTATTTCCTGGTCGACGAGCCCTTTGCCGCAGCAATAAAAGAGGCGGTGATATATCCGGAGATAAGCGGAAGCGATCACTGCCCGGTGGGACTCACGCTCGGGTTTTAGCGGTCGGGATCATGCCGTCAGAAATAATAGCGGCCAGTATAGCGATAAAAACCAAGAGGTGCCCCGGGGGCGCCTCTTTTTGATGGTCCTATTGATGATCATATTGATCGATGATCCTGATTCTTGACGATCCTATTTCAGGTGAAGTCCGCAGATCTCTTTCCGCTCGTTGAACAGGATGCTGTAGACTGCCTGCGCGTTCTCGTAGTCGCATTTGATCGTGCAGAGGATGTTGCCGGCTTCGGATCTGTCGGGTCTGCTGAAGCTGACCGCCCGGAAGCGGACAAAACCGCCCAGCGTGTCGAGCGCCGGTCCGAAAGCGTTCTTCAGCCTTTCGGCGTCAAGCCCCGTATCGGAGCTAAGGTCAAAAGCCGTGACGCAGGCTTCGTAATCCCTGCGGTTGAGCCTGCGGACAAAGTTCTTTCCGCGCAGGGCAAGGTCGTTTTTCAGTGTCGCGTTCACGCCGCCCGTTCTGGTGCCGATATATACGCCGATCAGAAGCGCGGCAGCCGCGGCGATGGCAAGATCTCTTCTTTTCATCCGTATTACCTCCAGCCCGATTATACCAGCAGAAAGCAGGACTTTGCAACAGCCTGAGTCTGCAGCAGATTAAAGCTTCAGAACACCGTGCTGACGTTCCGTCCGGAGGCTTGCACCGCGCGGCGTTTTCTGCGCGAGCCTATGACCGCGCCGAGAGCAAAGGCAAGAGCCGCTGGGATCAGCCAGCTGAAGCCGAAGGAGCTGAGGGGGAGGCCGGCTATGAAAGCTTTGATCCCGGTGAGCCCAAGGGTATCGCCCATGACCTCGAAGATGCTGAATATCAGCGTGACCGCGGCGGAGAGACGGTAGGGAAGGACGTCCGTGACTTTGTTCCTGAGGAAGACCGTTACCACCATCAGTATCGTAAGGGGGTAGAGGATCATCAGGATCGGCGCGGAGATGCTTATGATGCGGGAGAGCCCGACGTTGCAGGTCAGGGCCGAGATCAGGCATATGGCCGCGACGGTCGCTTTGTAGGGCAGCCTGCCCTTAGTCAGATCGCAGAAGAATTCGGCGGCGGAGGATGTCAGGCCAACCGCGGTCGTCAGGCAGGCGCTTGAGACGACCAGAGCCTGAACGGTCAGACCCGCGCGTCCGAGCACGTCGCGAATGGTCGCCGCGAGAAGGCCGGCCTGGTTGATAGCGCCGGAGTGATAAGCGTCGTAATACGCGGAGCCGGCTCCCGCGCCGAGATAGGCGAGTCCGCCGTATACGAGGAAGATCATAGCCGCCGCGACGAGCGATGAGCTCAGGGAAATGCGGCTGAGCGACCTTCCGTCCGAGTAGCCCTTTTCGCGGATCGAATTGATTATCAGCACGGAGAAGAATATCGCCCCGAGCATGTCAAGCGTCTGGTAGCCGTTGAACACGCCGTCGCGGATGACCTGTGAGACGGGCGGCGCGTCGTTGAGGCCGACGGGGAGCGCGGCGCCTTTGATGATCAAAAAGAGCAGCGTGATCAGAAGAAGCGGGGTCAGGATCTTGCCGACCAGGTCGACGACCTTGCCGGAACGCAGCGCCAGCAGAAGCACCAGCGCGAAGAACACTGCCGATACAAGAGCCCGGGAGAGCGGAGCTTCGGGGATGCCGAGCAGGGGGACGATCCCAAGCTCGTAGGTGGTCGCGGCGGTCCTGGGTATCGCGAGTCCGGGGCCGATCGCTATTATTATCAGCACCGAGATCAAAGCGGACGGTATCCGTCCGAGGGGCTCGGTCACCCGCCCGACTCTGCCGTCGAGGCGACCCATGGCGATTATCGCAACGACGCCGATCCCGAGGTCGGCGAGGAAGTAGAACAGGAAGCCCAGCCACCAGAGACTGCCGCACTGGAGGCCGAGAGCGGGTGGAAAGATCAGATTACCGGCGCCGAAGAACATTGCGAACAGCGCTCCTCCGATCACGATTATGTCTTTCAGACTACCACGCTTCATGAGACACCTCCTGAAGATTATTCAAAATAGTTTGACTAATTGTCACTACTATTGTATAGTCCATACTGGAATCAGTAAAACGAAATATAATCACTTTAATATTCCAAAATAGAAATTGAAAGGCAGAATGCGATGAAGAGATATGAGGCTTTGCTCAAGATCCTCGAGCTCGGGAGCTTTACGAGGGCTGCCGCGGAGCTCGGGTATTCCCAGTCGGCCATGAGCAAAATGATCACATCCCTCGAGGAGGAATACGGTGTGCGCATGATCAGGAGGTCCAGGTACGGCATCCAGCTCACGGCGGAGGGGGAGGCGCTGCTCCCGTATATCAGAAATATCGTTTCGCAGCAGGTGCTGCTCAGGACAGCGGCGAACGACATACACGACGTGATAAGCGGTGAGATAAGGATCGGGACTTTCGCGAGCATCTCCAACGACTGGCTCGCCCCGATGATAGAGCGGTTCTGGCAGATCTATCCGCAGATACGTTTCGATCTGATCCAGGGAGATTATTCGGATATCACGGAAACGGTGCGGTCCGGCAGGCTGGACATCGGGTTCGTGAACCGGAACGCCGCGATGGGGCTCATTACGAGATACCTGAAGACGGACGAGTTCCTGCTGGTGCTTCCGGAAGGCCACCCTCTGGCGGAAAAGGAGAGCGTAGAGCTTGGCGATATAGCGGGAGAGGCGTTTCTGATGGTCCGGACGGGCGAGAAGAAGGCTTTCAGCGAGCTTACGGAGGCGTTCGAAAAAGCTGGCGTGCAGCCGAACGTCATGCTCCACGCATCTGATGACTATACGATACTCTCGATGGTGGAGAAGGGCTGCGGCGTGAGCATTCTGTCGGAGAAGATAATACGGGCGTCGGGCCGAAGGGTCGTGACAAGATCACTTGCCGACCCGATCAAAAGGGACATCTGCATCGTGACGAGAGGAGCTGAGACCGTGCCCGTCGCGGCGAGGCGGTTCATAGACTTCATGGCCGAACACGTGGACGAGCTGCCTTAGGCGGGAAGAGTCGTTCTGCGGATCTGGCGACACAGGAGCTTCTGTATGGGGAAAGCAATTTGACATATATTAACAATTATGTTATATATTTCTTAACGCGGACGAGGCGGAAAGGAGAACCATGCAGGAGAGAGAATTCAGTTTTGAGATCAGGGAGCACATCGGAGTGATCAGCACCAACGAGAACGGGTGGAGCAAAGAGCTGAACGTCGTTTCCTGGAACGGCCAGCCGGCAAAATTCGATATCCGCGAATGGGATGAGGACCACCAGAGGATGACCAAGGGCGTGACCCTGATGGACCGGGATATGAGAAAGCTTGTCGACCTCTATCTGAGCGACAGCAGCCGCAAGGTCATCGAACAGGCGCGCGAGGAGAAGAGAGCGAGAGATGAGCGTCGCAAGACGCCGAGGCCTGGAAGCAGGAGACAAGGTCAGGATGAGGCGGATGAACTCGCCAATATAGCCGCCGCGGCTCCGCCGCTCAGCGATGAGGATGTGAAGGAGGCCGGAGCTTCCGCGGCTGAGGTTTCCGAAGAATGTGAGGATACTGAAAGCTTTGATGACTGTGACGATTGTTAAGGACCTCCATAATGTGTTAGAATAGACTAAATCGAATCTAACGCTGATCAGGAGGACCGTCATGAAAATAGAACTCAGGACAGAACCGAAGGGACCGTACACCGAATACGAGGTGAAGAGAGGCACTGCGGTTGAGACCATCTATAAGGATCTCGCAAAAAAACTGCCGTATAAGGTGCTGATGGCCAAGGTGGACAACAGATATGTGGAGCTCACTTACAAGCTCTATAAGGGCTGCAAGGTGGAGTTCCTGGATATCAGAAACAGAGCCGCGAGCCTGGTCTATCAGAACAGCATATCCCTAATCTTCCTGAAAGCTTTTCATGAGGTCGTCCCCGGGATCAAGGCCACCATCGACAACTATCTGAGCCAGGGGCTTTATGTCGTCGTCCACAGAAAGGGCGGCATAACAGCTGAAGAGGTGAGCGCCATAAGCAAACGCATGAGGGAGCTGATAGACGCGGATCTTCCGATCGTAAGCGAAGTCATGGACAAAGACGCTGCTTTGGAGAGGCTTAGGAAACACGGCATGGACGCCAGGCTCAAACTGCTGGAGTCCGTGCCGAATCTCAAACACGTTCCGTATTACGATCTCGACGGCGAGCGTGATTTCTTCTACGGCCTGATGACTCCGTCGACGGGATATATCGACAAGTTCAGGCTTAAACGCTATCACGGTAACATCCTGATCAGGATGCCTATACCGGCTCATCCGGGTTCCGTCCCGAAATTCAACGACGAGAAGCGACTCTATGAGGCTTTCCTGAGACAGACCGAGTGGGACAGCATCCTCGGAGTCGATTATGTATCGGAGCTGAACGAGCGTATCCGCAGGGGTGAATACGAGGAGCTGATCCGTCTGGACGAGGCGCTTCACGAGAAGCTGATCGCCGGGATAGCCGATATGATAAAGGCTCAGAAGAAGCGCATCATCCTGATCGCAGGACCCTCCTCATCCGGTAAGACGACATTTGCCAAGAGGCTCTGCACCCAGCTCATGGTCAACGGGCTCAAGCCCATGTACATGGGAACGGACGACTATTTCGTCAACCGCGAGGACACGCCGCTTGACGAGCACGGGGAGTACAATTACGAGGACCTCGACGCTCTCGACATAGAGCTCTTCAACAACAATATGAACGCTTTGCTCGCCGGCGAGACGGTCGACATGCCTGTATATGACTTCATCAAGGGCGAGAAGATCTTCGGGACCCGCATGACACAGATCTCCGGGGACACGCCGATCGTGATCGAGGGCATCCACGCTCTTAATGACGAGCTTACGAAGTTCATACCCAAGAAGCAGAAGTTCAAGATCTATATCAGCCCGCTCAACCAGCTGAACATCGACAGACACAACCGTGTGCGCTCCGCGGACGGCAGACTTATCAGAAGGATGGTCCGGGACAACAGGACCAGAGGATATTCCGCCAAGGCGACGCTGGACAACTGGCCCAAGGTGAGAGCCGGTGAGGATAAGAATATCACGCCCTACGCCGACAGCGCTGACGTGTTCTTCAACTCATTCCACATCTACGAGCTGGCAGTGCTCAAGAAATACGTTGAGCCCCTCCTCAGGGAGATCACGCCGGATGATCCGCAATACGCCGAAGCCGACCGAGTTCTGCACTTCATCAGATTCTTCAGGTCGATAGATGACGACTCGATGATCTCCAACTATTCGATCCTGAGAGAGTTTATAGGCGGAAGCGTGATACATAAGTAGAACTGTTTCTATTTCGGTAAAAAAGAACTGCACTTTGCCTTATTGGCTGAATGAAAAGGCAGAGAAGGCGGGCATAAATTTCTCCCGCGTGCTGCAGGAAGCTCTGATAGCTGAACTGAAGTGAAGAAAAAAGCCGGGCAAGTGTCATGCGCCCGGCTTTTTTATCGATTACAGCGCTTTCATCCAGAAGCCGTGGAGATTGCAGAACTCGTAGGCCGCGATGGGCTTGTCGCCTTCCTTGAGGGCGAAGACCGCTTCGGGAGCTCCGGCCGGGTCGAGGTCGCATCTCTGAACTCCGGACTCGGTCTCCAGCCAGATGTGGGCGATATGATGCTCGGGGAGCATCGGATGGGTGACGCTTCCGACTTTGACAGTCACGATGTTTCCGTCGATCGAAACTTCCGGAACGTGCTTCTCCTGGGCGGCGTCGGTGGTGTTCGGAACGAGCTGCACTCTGTCCTCGCCGCAGCATGTGCCTTCGCCGTGGTGAATGAGCTCGACGATGCTTCCGCACTTCTTGCATTTCATGAGTTTGATCATTTCTTTACCTCCGCTTCTATTATCACAGTTATTGCAGAGCGCCTGCCGCGTCTTCGGCAGAGCGCGTTGTTACGACTGAAAGCATTATACCACACGGAGCATAGAACAAAAAGCGGGACATGATGCTGCAAATGGTGTATCATGTAGTTAAGAGTTATACAGACGATGTGAAAAATGGAGGAAGCACCATGGACAGCAAAAAAGCAACACCCGAGACCCTGAAGGGGACAAGGACACTTGAAAACCTCATGACCGCTTTCGCGGGCGAATCGCAGGCCAGGAACAAATACACGTTCTACGCGTCCAGAGCCAAGAAGGAAGGCTATGTCCAGATCAGCAAGATCTTCGAGGAGACCGCCGGAAACGAGAAGGAGCACGCAGAGCTCTGGTTCAAGGCGGCCTGCGGTATAGGTTCGACAGAGGAGAACCTCATTGCCGCTGCTGAGGGCGAGAACTACGAGTGGACCGAGATGTATGCCGAGTTCGCGCGCGTCGCGAGAGAAGAAGGCTTCTTTGAGCTGGCTGATCAGTTCGAGGGAGTAGGCGCAATAGAAAAAGAGCACGAGGAGCGTTACCGCAGACTCGCGCAGAATATCAGAGAGGGAAAAGTATTCGCCAGAAATGAGAAGGTAGTCTGGCAGTGCAGCAACTGCGGACATCAGGTCGTAGCGGAGAAGGCTCCGGACGAGTGCCCGGTCTGCCACCACGCTCAGTCCTATTTCCAGATCAAAGCGGAGAACTACTGATCAGCTGCCGATCAGCGGTTCTTTTTCACCGGCTCGAGCTCAAACCAGAAGGTGCTGCCTTCTCCGAGCTCGCTGTCGACACCGTACTCGGCCTTGTGCAGCGTGAGGATCTCACGGACTATAGAGAGACCCAGGCCGCTCCCCGAGGTCGGCCTCACGTGATGGGTGCTGGACTTGTAGTAGCGTTCCCAGACGTGGTTGATCTCGTCGGGCGCGATGCCCTGGCCGTGGTCGGTGACCTCACAGCGGACCTTTTTACCGTTCATGTGGACGCTGACGATTATGACTTTATCTTCGCCGCAGTATTTTACGGCGTTGTTTATCAGGTTCGAAAGGACCTGTTTTATTTTGATCTTGTCGCCGTTCACCGTGATCGGCTCGTCTTTGCCGTCAAAGATGAACTCGTACCCGTCCTGCTCGGCGAGGATGTCGTAGGAGTCCAGCAACGATCTCGCTGTCTCCACTATGTCGAAGTCCGAGCGCTCCAGAACGATGTTTTTCTGCTGCATACGGGATATGCTGAGCATGTCGTCGACCAGACGGTTCAGCCTGTCGGCCTCCTCGATTATGACGGTCAAGTGCTGCTCACGCTTCTCGGGGTCGTTTCCGGAGAGGTCGCGGATCATCTCGGCATAGGACCTGATCATCGTCAGAGGAGTCTTGAGGTCATGGCTGACGTTGGCCATCAGGTCCTTCTGATACATGTCGGACTTCTCGAGCTCTCTGGACGCATCGGTCAAAGTCTCCGCCAGCTCCTTTATCTCGGAATACTGTCCGCCCTTGAACTGGACCCCGTAGTTTCCGCGTCCCATCTCAGCGGCGGACTGAGTGATGTCCTTGATAGGCCGGCTGATCCTGGTGGACATATAGAAAGCCATGGTGAGAGCCAGAGCGAGAGCTATCGCGGTAATGTAGACGAGCTGACGCCTCAGTATGTCCACGGTCGATCTCACGGGGTAGAGCGGGGTGTACATATAGAGGATCGAGCTGTTCATATTGTTTATCTCGGGGTTCTCGCTCTCGGTCGCCCGATAGAGGTAGCAGGCGTAGGAAAGGATCCTCGTGTTGTTGGTACTCGGTGTGATCTCGGAATAGCTCGAGGCTTCCGAGGTCTGGAGCTTGAACCTGAGATAGGCGGTCTGCGTATTGTACAGGGACATCTGCGAGTAGCCGTTGTACTCCGGCGTCAGAAGCACACGTCCGTCTCCGGTCTCCACGCGAATATAGGAGTCGCTTCCCGAGCTGGCGTCGTTCAGCCGCTCCGCGAAGGCGAGCAGGCTGTCGCTCTGCTGAAATTGCTGCACGAGAACCTTGGCAAGCTGATCAGCTTCCTTCAGCTTCATGTCCTCGTAGTACTGGTCGAGGAACACTATCTGAAGGGTCCAGATCAGGGCCACCAGGATCACCGCGAACAGTATGAAGTACAGCCAGAGCCGGCTCCTTATGCTGCTTAGATTGAACTTAACCTTCGTATTCAAATTTGTAGCCTACGCCTCTCAGTGTAACTATATAGTCTCTGTAGGGCCCCAGATTGTTTCTGAGGTTCTTGATGTGGGTATCTATGGTTCTGTCGTCGCCGAAGAAATCATAGCCCCAGATGTCAGACAGGAGTTTGTCTCTGGAGAGCGCGATGTTCTGGTTTTTGGCGAGATAGAACAGCAGGTCGTATTCCTTGGGTGTTAGCTCCACGCGCTTTCCGTCGACCGTGACAGTACGCGCGGGAATATTGATCGAGAGCCCGCCGAAATCCATGACGTCGGAGTTGTCCTTCGTCACAGCGCGGCGCCGCTCCAGAATGACGTTCACCCTTGCCATCAGCTCCTTCGGGCTGAAGGGCTTGACGACGTAGTCGTCGATACCGAGCTCGAAGCCGAAGAGCTTGTCGTATTCCTCGCCACGCGCGGAGAGCATGATGATGGGGACGTCCTGGACCTTTTTGATCTCCTTGCAGGCGGAGAAGCCGTCGAGCTTGGGCATCATGATGTCCAGAATGACGAGGTCGTATCTATTCAGCCTGCAGAGACCGACGGCGCTCATGCCGTCCTCCGCCTCCTCGACCTCATAGCCGTTGAACTCGGCGTACTCCCTTATCACTTCCCTGATCTTGGGCTCGTCGTCTACTACCAGAAGTTTATACATAGCCTAGCTCCTCTTCCGCGTTCGTGCCTGACCCGGCAGAATGCTGTTTCAATAAAAAAGATTTTACCATAAAGGGCACCGATTGTCACCTGCAAGAGGTCCGCAAGGGTTGACCCGGAACGGGATTAGCACTATACTGTAATTTGTATTATTACGCGTAATTTCAGTCTCTGAGGAAAGGAGGTGAAGACATGGTAAAGAGAATACTGAACGCTATTCTGATCATCTTAGGCGGCCTTTTCGGTTACGGGCTTTTCGTGCTCGGGCGTTTTCTGCTGGTGAGATTCGGCTACGACATCCAGTCGACCCCCGCTCAGCAGTATTTCATCGCGGGCGTTATGATCGTTTTATTCGCTATTATTTCCGCCAAGCTCGCACCGATCATCACGAGGCGGAGCCGCGAGGTCGCGACCAATATAGGGAACGACCTTCAGGGAGTCTCCGCAAGCGACATCATCGCCGTCGTTATGGGTCTTATCGCGGGCCTTATCATCGCGTTCCTTCTGACGCAGATCTATGCCCAGATCCAAAACCGCTACATCTACATGACTCTGACTATCATAACCTATCTGATCATGGGCTATCTCGGCGTTGTCGTCGCGAGCAGCAAGGGCCGTGAGATCGTGGCTCAGGTCGTCGCGCCTCTCCATAACGAGAATTCCGGCGAGCAAAGCCTCCAGAGCCGGCTCCAGATAGGCAAAGGCTCCAGGAACAAAAAGAGCCAGAACGGGATCCCGAAGATCCTCGACACGAGCGTCATCATCGACGGCCGCATAGCCGAGATCATGAAGACCAGATTCCTTGAGGGACCGATTGTTATCCCCGAATTCGTCCTGGTCGAGCTCAGGCATATAGCCGACTCGTCCGACGCTCTCAAGCGCACCAAGGGAAGAAGGGGACTCGACATCCTGAACAAGATCCAGAACGATTACGGGATCGAGATCTACAATACCGACAGCGAGAAGACGCTGAAGGACATCCCCGAGGTCGACGTCAAGCTGCTGAAGCTCGCGCAGATCATGAACGGCAAGGTCGTGACGAACGACTTCAACCTGAACAAGGTCGCGACGATAAACGGCGTGGACGTCCTGAACATCAACGAGCTGGCCAATACGCTGAAGCCCGTCGTGATCCCGGGAGAGAAGATGACCGTTACACCCGTCAAGCAGGGCAAGGATTCCAGCCAGGCGATAGCATATCTTGACGACGGCACGATGGTGGTCGTCGAGGACGGCAGAAAGGCGATAGGCGAGACCACGGAGATCACCGTGACCAGCGTGCTCCAGACAGCCGCAGGCCGCATGATCTTTGGCAGGATCAAAATGGAAAAGAAGCAGTAAAGGCCTTTTGGCCCGGAGGACCATATGAGATTCAGAGTCGGTCTCGGGTTTGACGCCCACAGACTCACGGAAGGAAGAAAGCTTATACTGGGAGGAGTCGAGATACCCTATGAGAAGGGCCTCGAGGCGCATTCCGACGGCGACGTGCTGGTGCACGCCCTGATGGACGCTTTGCTCGGGGCTGCGGCTCTTCCGGATATCGGGAGACTCTTCCCGGATAACGATCCCGCGTATAAGGACATATGCAGCCTGACGCTTCTCACGAAGGTCATGGAGAAGGTCAGGGACGCGGGCTTTGAGCTCGGAAACGCCGACATGGTCGTGATCTGTCAGGCGCCGAAGCTTGCGGGGCATATGGAAGATATGAAAAAGGCGATCGCCGAGGCCATGGACTGCGCGCCCTCGGCCCTCGGGATCAAAGCCACCACGACCGAACATATGGGCTTCACCGGGACCGGTGAAGGAATAGCCGCCCAGGCGGCCGTCATATTGGAAAATAACTGAAACGGAGAATCAAAGACATGAGACTATCAAAGATGTACCTTAAGACACTGAGAGAGGCGCCGGGAGACGCTGAGATCCCCAGCCACATCCTGCTTCTGAGAGCGGATATGATCAGAAAGCTGGCGTCCGGCATCTACGGGTTCATGCCCATGGGATGGCGCAGCCTCAGGAAGATCGAGGGCATCATCAGGGAAGAGATGGACGCGAGCGGCGGTCAGGAGATCCTGATGTCCGCGGTGCAGCCCGCCGAGCTCTGGGAGGAATCCGGAAGGTGGAACGCCTACGGACCCGAGCTCTGGAGGATCAAGGACAGGAACGGACGGGACTTCTGCCTCGGACCGACCCACGAGGAGATCTTCACCGACATCGTCAGGAACGAGCTGACGTCCTACCGCCAGATGCCGCAGATCCTCTACCAGATCCAGCACAAGTACAGGGACGAGGCGAGACCTCGCTTCGGCCTTATGAGGAGCAGGGAGTTCATAATGAAGGACGCTTACTCCTTTGACCGCGACAGAGACGGCCTCGACAAGAGCTATGACGCGATGTACGACGCCTATACCCGCATCTTCACGAGATGCGGACTGACCTTCAGGCCCGTCGAGGCGGATACCGGCGCTATAGGCGGCAAGGGCTCCCACGAGTTCACCGCCCTTTCGGAGGTCGGCGAGAGTGAGATCGCCTACTGCGAGAACTGCGATATGGCCGCGACCGTGGAGAAAGCGGAGTGCAGGGACTGCGCGCCGGATCCCGAGAGCGTCGAGATGCTCCCGATGGAAGAGGTCTATACACCCGGGACCAAGACGATCGAAGAGGTCGCGGGCTTCCTGGGGCTCCCGAAGGAGAAGACGATCAAAGCTCTGCTGTTCGAGCGTTACGACGACGATTTCAACGTATGCGGTTACGTCGCCGCCTTTGTGAGGGGCGACCGCGAGCTCAATATGATCAAGCTGGTCAACGCTCTGGACATCCCGGAGTTCGCCATCGCCTTTGCCGACGAGGAGAAGATGGGATCCGCGACCGGAAGCGTGGGAGGCTTCACCGGACCGACCGGTCTGCACGACTGCACGATCGTAGTCGACAGCGAGCTCACCGGCCTTAAGAATATGTGCGCCGGAGCCTGCAAGGCGGATCACCACCTGATCAACGTGAACTACGGCCGCGACTACAAGGCCGATATCGTCTGCGATCTCAAGAACCTTAAGGAAGGAGATCCGTGCCCCTGCTGCGGAAGCCCCGTGAAGCATACCCGCGGCATCGAGGTCGGACAGGTGTTCAAGCTCGGGACCAAATACTCCGTACCCATGGGCGCCACCTTCAAGGACGAGAACCAGCAGGAGCATCCGATAGTCATGGGCTGCTACGGCATCGGCGTGACCAGGACGCTCGCCGCGATAGTCGAGCAGTATCACGACGATCACGGCATCATCTGGCCGCTCTCCGTAGCTCCTTACCACGTGATCATCACGCTGGTCAAGCCCGGAGACGAGATTCAGAGAGAGCTCGCCGAGAAGATCTATTCCGAACTCACCGCCAAGGGGGCTGAAGTCCTCCTCGACGACAGAGACGAGCGCCCGGGAGTCAAGTTCAACGACGCCGACCTGATCGGAATACCCATCAGGATCACCATAGGCAAGCTGGCCTCCGAGGGCAAGGTGGAGTACAAGCTCCGCCGCGAGAGCGAGAAGGAGGAGATCTCCTCCGACGAAGCCGTGATCAAAGCGCTCGAGCTAATAGAAAAAGAGGGCAGAGGATGAACCCTGCCGCAGAGGGAACCGAAAAGAAGATAAGCCTTTGGGAGCTGTTCTTCGAGTTCTTCAAGCTGGGCCTCTTCACGATAGGGGGAGGCATGGCCATGGTGTCGCTGATCCAGGGCATCGTTGTGGACAAGAAGAAATGGCTCACCGAAGAGGAGTGCGTGGACTGCATCGCGGTGTCGCAGGGGCTTCCCGGAGTCATCGCGATCAATCTCGCTACTTATATTGGCAACGTTAAGCGCGGCCCGCTGGGGTCGGTGGTAGCCACCGTCGGGGTAATGCTCCCCAGCCTGATCATAATCATGCTGGTGGTGGAATTCCTTAAGGGGTTCGGGGATAATCCCTACGTCGCCGGCGCGCTCAAGGGCATAAGGCCCGCGGCGGCGGCTTTGATCACCTGGGCGGCGTACAAGCTCGGAGCGAAGATCCTGAAGACGAAGAAGGTCATCCCGGGGGTGCTGGCTCTCGCGCCTTCCGCGGTCGTACGTTCACCGAAGTCAGCGCCGTGTGGCCGATAATCGCCGGCATCGTT